>Ga0207416_1000332_pt1 | contig 83930 bp, 82 predicted proteins | sample PaiPotPPM11metaG_FD_184107 | JGI IMG/M metagenome (GOLD analysis project Ga0207416, IMG submission 184107) | Iron sulfur acid spring bacterial and archeal communities from Banff, Canada, to study Microbial Dark Matter (Phase II) - Paint Pots PPM... ... | reverse complement strand
AACCGCCATCATGGAATACCTGGAAAACCACAATGCAGACCCCAAGCCATTCATCTGGACAAAGTCGGCCGGCCAAATCCTCGAAAAGGTCGCGCGGGCGAAACAAGCGTTAGAGTCACAACACTAGTGTTTTCGTTGGAGCATGATCTTTTCGGACCTTCCTTCGCCCGCCGAAGCGGGCTTCGCGAAGGCGGGAAACTGGTTTCCACTTTTCCGGATCATGCTCTAGCCGGCAGATATATCGCCCGCCGGACGAAACTTCGAGGTCACGGTGCCCAGCACCGTCAGTGTCACGGTGCACAGGCACAGCGGTACGAAAGCGGTCCACGGCTTGCCGGTCGCGTCCCACAGCGCGCCGGAGATGGTGGGAACGATGATCGCGCAGGCGTAAGCGATCGTGAACATTCCGGCGGCGGTGCGCGCCACGTCGGCAGGTTTGCTGAGAATGGGCGCCAAAGCCAAGATGGGCGTCAATGTGATCGCCGTTGCGAAGCCGATGACACCCGCCGAACCGATGATCGCCACTTTGGTCGGCACCAATATCATCACCAGCATAGCGGCAAGCAGCGCCGGTCCGAAAATCAGGAACGGCCAAGCCCGCCGCTGCAAGCGGCCCGCCATCGCCAGCAACATCACGAGCGCGAGGATCTGCGATCCGTTGAGCCAGACTAACGTCGGGCCGAGCAGGTCCGCTTTGCCCTTGTCGGCGAGGTAGTCGCCGAGAAAGGCATTGATCGCGAAATACGGGCTGTTGTTGCTGCCGAAGGTCAGCCCGAGAAGCCAGACCAGCGGATCTCTGAAGTCAGGCCACCACAATCCGTTTGCTGCTTTGTTTGCGGCGCGATCGCGGCTCCAGTTGCTCGAGCGATCGCGGCTCAACAGAAAAAACACCGGCGCGATCAGAAGCGCGGGTATCGCCCACGCGACGAGACTGAGCCGCCATGAACCGCCCGCGAGCGGCAGGATATAGGAAAGCGTAAACAGCGGCGGAAAGGTCGCGCCCATCAGCATGCCGGCGGTATAGGCGATGGTGCCGAGCGCGATGCGGCTCGGCGTCCATTCGCGCACCAGCACCGGCATGCTCGGCTGCATGATGGCGACGCCGAAGCCGGTCGCGATGGCGGCGGCGTAGAGCGTCCAAACGTCGATCGCTAAGCCGCGCGCGGCGCCGGCGAGCGCCGTGATCACCATGCCGGCGAGGACGGCGCGGCGCGGTCCGGTCCGCGCGATCAAAAGCGATCCGGGAATAGCGGCGAGCGCAAACATCAAAAGCGGCAGCCCGACCAGAAGCCCGACCTGCGTCTCCGTCATCCGCAGTTCGTTGTGCACCAGCGGAATCACCGGCGGCATCGCCAGGATCGTCATGCGCATGGCGACACCGGCGAGCCACAGCGCCCCCATCACTTTGATGGTGCGGCCGGCCGAAAGTTCGGCGGAGTTTCCGGCAAGGAGCATGGATTATGACGCGTTGGGAGCGGACCCTGCATCAGCCAACGCGTCGCCGCAAGGCAGTCCGGGCTCGCTCAACCGATAGCGGCCCTGCAAATCAGCGGGTTGCGCTTTTCCGGATTTCGGCGCGTTCCGGCGTCACAGTGACGTCGACGGTCATGCCCAGATAGCTGTCGGAAGCGCCGACGAAATTGCCGGCGACCGGAATGGCCTGACTGATGTCCCGCGTCACCGCAACGCGAATCAGGTCGCTGCTGTCGATGGTGCCGTTGGTCGGGTCATACGCCACCCAACCGGAGCCCGGGACGTAGATGTCGGCCCATGCGTGGGTCGTGCCGGCGCCGCTTGCCGTGCTCAGGGGGTTATACAGATACCCGGATACGACGCGGGCGCCAAAGCCCAGACAACGGGCGGCCTCGATGAAGAGCACCGCGAAATCGCGGCACGATCCCCAGCGACGGTTGAGGGTCTCTACGGGGGTTTGGGTCCCCTCGGTTTCGCGGCTCTGATACGAGACCCACGCGCTAACGCCGCTGTTCAGGTCGGCCAGGAGCGCCATCGTACCGGTCGGCTTGCTGCGCACGAAGCCGCGCGCCCATGACCCGACCCGGTCGGTGGGATCGGGATACTGGCGATCGAGCAGCCGGCCCAAGTCGATACGATCGTCGGCGGAATAGATGAATGGATAGGTCGCGGCGTCGGCAGTGATCTGAAATGCCGGGCGCTTTTGCGCAAACGTCTCCAGCCGAAGATGGCTTTCAATGCGCAGCTCGGTCGTGGATTCGGCGAACGAGGCGATGGCTATCGAATTGCCGAATACGTCATGGCTCCAGCGTATCGATGCCGCCGGCGAAAGTTTCAGATTGGTTTCAATGAGCCGAAGATCGTGACTGTCGCGCGGGCGCAGCATCATCCGGTGTTCGCCGAGCCGAACCGGGCGTCTGTAACGGTAGATGGTCGTGTGCCGCACGTCGAGAATGGTCAAATGAATGCAGCCTCGCGTTGCCTGTTATGGCGCGACGTCTCTATCGAGAGCGCCCCGAAGATCGAGCGGATCAATCGTCACCATCTCGACGGATGATGCCCCGTGTGTCGCCGGCACGAAGATCATTGTCGAAACGCGCCGGTAAACCGGAAAGGAAATTCCCTCGATCAGTTCTTCATCGGTGACGACCCGATAGTCTCCCGCCGGGAGCATTCGATCGACGCCCTTCAGCAGGAAGGGCTTGCTGAAAACGACGGTCTCGTTGAGCGCGCGCGCGATCATGCGACTGGATCCACGGCCCTTCGTGGCAGCGGGAAGTGCGAGCTTGCGTACAATCGGCGGATTTCCTTGCTCTCGTACCTTGAATCATCCACCTCGAGATAGGTGCCGATAAGGAACTGCGGCGGAAGGTCCTCGATCGCAAAACGGATGGCTTCCGCGGCGGACGTAAAGCGCTTGTAGTTGAGCGGCTGGCGGCGGCCCTGACTGCTTCTCGACGAGAACAGCTCGGCGCTCGTGCCGTAATCGAATGCTTCGGTGGTGCTGGTGTCTGTGGAACTCATTCTCCGCACGCCTCCGTGAATTCTCTTGAAGAGGGCTAAAATCTGGTTCTTGGCCGCCTGCTCTAAATATGATTTGAATGTTCATCATCCAAACTACGCTACGTATCTATGCTCTAATCTGGCGAAAACTAGTGCTCCGGGCCTAATACATTTCTCAATACATGATCGCTCTCCCGCTCAGCACGTTAAGGTAAGGCAGATCAAAAATTCACGCATGCCGACGGAAGGCGTATTCGCCATGACCGACTTTGCCATGACCGGCCATATGGCCGACGCGGACACGCACGAAATCAGATTTCAATGTCCGAGTTGCGGGCACGATCTCAAACAAACCATCGGGCGGCTCAAGACGAACGAGCACATGATCTGTTCCGGTTGCGGCGTCGGGATCAATATCGACACCGACAGGCTGGCCAAAGCCACGGAGGAAATTCAGAAGGCAATCGAGAAATTCCCTCCCGAGATCGCGATCAAATTTTTCCGATAGAAATTTTGCGCTGATTGCGCTTTCAGCCGCGTCTCTCGGCGCAGCGCTGAAAGACCGATGCAGGCACCTTGGCAAAGGACGAGAACGAAGATAGAACAGTGGCGCTTGGGGTGAATGGGAATCACGGACACGGCGATGGCCGACCTCGCGGCGGCACAGGACATTCTTCGCAAAACCTTTGGTTTTTCGTCATTTCGGCCGGGTCAGGCCGAGATCGTCGAAACGATCCTTGGCGGCCGCGATGTTCTGGCGGTGATGCCGACCGGCAGCGGCAAGTCGCTCTGTTACCAGCTTCCGGCCTTGTTGAGCGGCGGCCTGACCGTCGTGGTGTCGCCCTTGATCGCGCTGATGCGCAATCAGGTGGCGCAATTGCGCGGCTACGGTGTTGCAGCGGCCGCACTCAATTCTTCAAACGATCCGTCGGAAAATCGTGCCGTGCTCGATGACCTCGCGCGCGGCGAGCTTCGGCTCGTCTATGTCGCGCCGGAACGCCTGCTGAAACCCGAGACGCTCGAACTTCTCAAGCGCGCCAAGGTGACGATGCTCGCGGTCGACGAGGCGCATTGCATTTCGCAATGGGGCCATGATTTCCGTCCAGAATACGCAGCGCTTGGCACGGTGCAGTCGGCGCTGGGCTCAGCACTTGGTGGCGTGCAGACGGTCGCGTTCACCGCCACTGCCGATGCGGCAACGCGCGCCGACATTTTGCAAAAGCTTTTCGGCCGCGAGCCCGCCGTATTCGTGCACGGTTTCGATCGGCCCAATCTGCGGCTCGCGATGCAAGCCAAAGCCGGCGGCCGTACACAGATTCTCGACTACGTCAAAAACCACAAAGGCCAAAGCGGCATCCTCTATTGCGCGTCGCGGCGCAAGACCGAGGAGATTTCCGGTTATTTGCGCGAGGAGGGCGTCAAAGCATTGCCCTATCACGCCGGCATGGAACCGGCCGCGCGCTCGCGCAACCAGGATGTGTTTTTGCAGGACGACGGCGTCGTGATGGCGGCGACGGTCGCTTTCGGCATGGGCATCGACAAGCCGGACGTGCGCTTCATTCTGCACGCCGACATGCCGGCCAATATCGAGAGCTATTACCAGGAGATCGGCCGCGCCGGCCGCGACGGGCTGCCCGCCGACACGCTCACGCTCTACGGCCTGGGCGATATCCGGCTGCGCCGGCTGCAGATCGACGACGGCGATGCGTCCGACGAGCAGAAGCGGGTCGAGCGCCAGCGGCTCAACGCGCTCGTCTCGCTGTGTGAATCGCCGCGCTGCCGGCGGCAGACCCTGCTCGCTTATTTCGGCGAGACCACGCAGCCTTGCGGGCATTGCGATTTCTGCTGCGACGGCGCCGAGGTGATCGACGGCACGATCGCCGCGCAGAAGGCGATGTCCGCGATCGTGCGTACCGGCGCGCGTTTCGGCACCGAGCATTTGACGAAGATTCTGATCGGTGAGCCGACCGACGCCGTCGTGAAATTCGGCCACGACAAGCTGCCGACCTTCGGCGTCGGCAAGGAATACGGCGCGCAGGAATGGCGCTCGATCTTCCGCCAGCTCAACGGCGCCGGCGTCATCACGCTCGATGTGACGGGCTACGGCACCTGGTCGGTGAGCGCGGCCGGCCGCCGCGTGCTTAAAGGCGCGGACAAGATCACGCTGCGCAAGGACACGCTCAAATCCGGCCGCAAATCCGGCGACAAGGCGGCGCGCACGAGCGCCAATGCCGCGGCGCTGGCCGACGGCGCGGTGGGTGATCCGGAATTGTTCGAGGCGCTGCGCAAGCGCCGATCCGAGCTCGCCAAGGAACAGCGCGTTGCCGCCTATGTCGTCTTCGCCGACAAGACGCTGATCGACATGGTCCGGCTCAAGCCGAGAAACACCAGCGAGATGAGCATGGTGCACGGCGTCGGCGAGGCCAAGCTTCGGCAGTATGGCGCGGTGTTCCTCGACGCCATCCGCCAGCATGCGGCGGGCAGCCTCTGATTGTAGGGCCAAAGCCTACAGCAGGGCCGTTTTCGCCCTGCCGCGTTGTTGCGCCGCTTTGGCCTCTATGTTAGCAACGCGCGATTTCGCGCAGACGCGGTTCAGGGGCCGCTTCGGGCGAAATTCCAGGCCCTGCTCAAGCCAAGTCCCGTTTAAATCCCATTTAAATTTCAGGGGCTTGTCGCCGGCCATCCGGGCTGGTTGCGGGGCTTGCGGAAATGCTCCACAAGAACGCCGAACCGGCAGCAAACGAGCAGAATTTTGGCTACTGAAGAACCCATCATTTCCGGCATGGCGGGCCGTTACGCCACCGCGCTGTTCGATCTCGCCAGCGAGACGAATGCGATCGACGCGGTGAAGGCGGACCTTGAACGCTTCGATGCGCTCGTTGCTGAGAGCGCCGATCTGCTGCGGCTGGTGCGCAGCCCGGCTTTTTCCGCCGGCGAGCAGCTTCAAGCGCTGTCCGCCGTGCTCGACCGCGCCGGCATCGGCGGCCTTGCGGCGAAATTCCTGAAACTCGTGACGTCGAACCGCCGCCTGTTCGCTGTCCGCGACATGATCAAGGGCTTCCGCGAGCTCGTCGCCGCGCACAGGGGGGAGGCTACGGCGCAGGTGACTGTCGCCGAACAGCTCAAGGACGAACATGTTGCGGCGCTCCGCGCCGCACTCAACGCCGTGAGCGGCAAGGACGTCGCTCTCGATATCAAAGTCGATCCCGCCATCATCGGCGGGCTCGTCGTCAAGCTTGGCAGCCGCATGGTCGATACCTCGCTGCGCACCAAACTCAATGCGATCAAGCACGCGATGAAAGAGGCTCGCTAATGGACATCCGCGCCGCTGAAATTTCGGCAATCCTCAAGGATCAGATCAAGAATTTCGGCCAGGAAGCCGAAGTCTCCGAAGTCGGCCAGGTGCTGTCGGTCGGCGACGGCATCGCGCGCGTCTACGGCCTCGATAACGTCCAGGCCGGCGAGATGGTGGAGTTCGAGAGCGGCGTGCGCGGCATGGCGCTCAATCTGGAAAGCGACAATGTCGGCATCGTGATCTTCGGCACCGACCGCGAGATCAAGGAAGGCCAGACCGTCAAGCGCACCCGTTCGATCGTGGAAGTGCCTGTCGGCAAGGGGCTGCTCGGCCGCGTCGTCGATGCGCTCGGCGATCCGATCGACGGCAAGGGTCCGATCAAGTTCGACCACAAGGCGCGCGTCGACGTGAAGGCGCCGGGCATCATCCCGCGCAAATCGGTGAACGAGCCGATGGCGACCGGGCTCAAAGCGATCGACGCGCTGATCCCGATCGGGCGCGGCCAGCGCGAATTGATCATCGGCGACCGCCAGACCGGCAAGACCGCGATCGCGCTCGACACCATCCTCAATCAGAAGGCGATCAACCAATCCAGTGACGAGAAGATCAAGCTCTACTGCGTCTATGTCGCGGTCGGGCAGAAGCGGTCCACGGTCGCGCAATTCGTCAAGGTGCTGGAGGAGAACGGCGCGCTCGATTACTCGATCATCGTTGCGGCGACCGCGTCCGATCCGGCGCCGATGCAGTTCCTGGCGCCATTCGCCGGCTGCGCGATGGGCGAATATTTCCGCGACAACGGCATGCACGCGGTGATCATCTATGACGATCTGTCCAAACAGGCCGTCGCCTATCGCCAGATGTCGTTGCTTCTGCGCCGGCCGCCGGGCCGCGAAGCCTATCCGGGCGACGTGTTTTATCTGCATTCGCGGCTGCTCGAACGCGCCGCGAAGATGAACGATGAGCACAAAGGCGGCTCGCTGACCGCGCTGCCGGTCATTGAAACCCAAGCCAACGACGTGTCGGCCTATATTCCGACCAACGTCATCTCTATCACCGACGGCCAGATCTTCTTGGAGACCGATCTGTTCTATCAGGGCATCCGCCCGGCGGTGAACGTCGGCCTGTCGGTGTCGCGCGTCGGCTCCGCCGCGCAGACCAAGGCGATGAAGAAGGTCGCCGGCCGCATCAAGGGCGAGCTCGCGCAATACCGCGAAATGGCGGCCTTCGCGCAATTCGGCTCCGACCTCGACGCCACCACGCAGCGCCTGCTCAGCCGCGGCTCCCGCCTCACCGAACTCCTTAAGCAGCCGCAATTCTCGCCGCTGCAAATGGAAGAGCAGGTGTGCGTGATCTATGCCGGCGTGAACGGCTATCTCGATCCGCTGCCGGTCGATCGCATCCGCGCCTTCGAGGACGGCTTGCTCGGCGTGCTGCACAATCAGCACGGCGACCTCCTCAAAACCATCCGCGAGACGCGCGATCTCGACGACGCGACCGCGGCCAAGCTCAAGGGCGCGGTCGAAAGCTTCGCCAAGACTTTCGCGTGATGCGGCGAGCAACAACCATGAACCGTCACCCTGAGGTGCGAGCGAAGCGAGCCTCGAAGGGCGCTGGGGCCGTATCCTTCGAGGGCCGCTTCGCGTCCACCTCAGGATGACGGAATAGAGGGCGAAATGCCGAGCCTCAAAGACCTGCGCAACCGCATCGCCGCGACCAAGGCGACGCAGAAGATCACCAAGGCCATGCAAATGGTCGCGGCGTCGAAGCTGCGCCGCGCGCAGGTGGCGGCCGAGGCGGCGCGGCCCTATGCGTCACATATGGACACGGTGCTCGGCAATATCGCCGCGTCAGTCGCCGGCCTCGATACCGCGCCGCGGCTTCTGCGCGGCACCGGCAGCGACCAAAGACACCTGCTCCTGGTCTGTACCGCCGAGCGCGGTTTGTGCGGTCCGTTCAATACCGCGATCGTGCGGCTTGCCCGCGAGCGCGCCAATGCGCTGATGGCCGAAGGCAAAGAGGTCAAATTCTTCTGCGTCGGCCGCAAGGGCTACGATCAGCTCCGCCGCCTCTACGCGTCGCAAATCGTCGAACTGGTCGATCTGCGCGCGGTGCGCGTGCTGCATTTCGAGACCGCCGAGATGATCGCGGAAAAGATCGTCGCGCTGTTCGACAAGTCCGAATTCGATGTCTGCACGCTGTTCTATTCGCGTTTCCGTTCGGTGATCGCGCAGATCCAGACGGCGCGGCAAATCATCCCGCCGGTATTCGACGCCAAGACCGCGGACGCGTTGGGCGGCGCGATCTACGAATTCGAACCGGAAGCCGAGGACATTCTCCGCGAATTGCTGCCGCGCAATCTCGCCGTTCAGATCCTGCGCGCGCTTCTGGAAAACGCCGCGTCGTTCTACGGCGCGCAAATGTCGGCGATGGACAATGCCACGCGCAATGCCGGCGACATGATCCGCAAGCAGACGCTCAGATACAATCGCACGCGGCAGGCGATGATCACCAAAGAACTGATCGAGATCATCTCCGGCGCTGAAGCTCTGTAGACCCTTGGCGCTATAAATTTCTCTTAAGAGGACAATATGGCCAATCCAGCAGGACATATCACCCAAGTCATCGGCGCCGTCGTCGACGTGCAATTCGAAGGCCATCTGCCGGCCATTCTCAATGCGCTCGAAACCAAGAACCAGGGCAATCGTCTGGTGCTCGAAGTCGCCCAGCATCTCGGCGAGTCGACGGTGCGCACCATCGCGATGGACACGTCCGAGGGCCTGGTGCGCGGTCAGGAAGTGACCGACACCGGCTCGCCGATCATGACGCCGGTCGGCGAGGGCATGCTCGGCCGCATCATCAACGTCGTTGGCGATCCGGTCGACGAAGCAGGCCCCATCAAGGCGACCGAGTATCGCCCGATCCATGCGCCCGCGCCGGCCTACACCGATCAATCCACCGAGGCCGCGATCCTCGTCACCGGCATCAAGGTCGTCGATCTGCTCGCGCCTTACGCCAAGGGCGGCAAGATCGGCCTGTTCGGCGGCGCCGGCGTCGGCAAGACCGTGCTCATTCAGGAGCTGATCAACAACATCGCCAAGGCGCACGGCGGCTATTCGGTGTTCGCCGGCGTCGGCGAGCGCACGCGCGAAGGCAACGACCTCTATCACGAGTTCATCGAATCCAAGGTCAATGCCGATCCGCACAATCCCGATCCGAATGTGAAATCGAAATGCGCGCTGGTGTACGGCCAGATGAACGAGCCGCCGGGCGCCCGCGCCCGCGTCGGCCTCACCGGCCTGACCGTCGCCGAATATTTCCGCGATCAGGGCCAGGACGTGTTGTTCTTCGTCGATAACATCTTCCGGTTCACGCAGGCCGGTTCGGAAGTGTCGGCGCTGCTCGGCCGCATTCCTTCGGCGGTGGGCTATCAGCCGACGCTGGCGACCGACATGGGCGCGTTGCAGGAGCGCATCACCACGACGCAGAAGGGCTCGGTGACGTCGGTGCAGGCCATTTACGTCCCGGCCGACGACCTGACCGACCCGGCGCCCGCCACCTCTTTCGCGCATTTGGACGCCACCACCGTGCTGTCGCGCGATATCGCGGCCAAGGGCATTTATCCCGCCGTCGATCCGCTCGACTCCACCTCGCGCATGCTGTCGCCGCTGGTTGTCGGCGAGGAGCATTATCAAACCGCGCGCCGCGTGCAGCAGGTGCTGCAGCGCTATAAGGCGCTGCAAGACATCATCGCCATCCTGGGCATGGACGAGCTTTCCGAAGAGGACAAGCTCACGGTGGCGCGCGCCCGCAAGATCGAGCGCTTCCTGTCGCAGCCGTTCCACGTCGCCGAAGTGTTCACCGGCTCGCCCGGCAAGCTTGTCGACCTGCAGGACACGATCAAAGGCTTTAAGGGCCTAGTCGACGGCAAATACGACAACCTGCCGGAAGCCGCCTTCTACATGGTGGGCACCATCGAAGAGGCGGTCGAGAAGGGCAAGAAATTGGCGGCTGAAGCGTAAACATGCGAATAGCGAAATCGCGAATAGCGAATAGGGGAAGGCGATAATGGATAGGTTGGCGGGTCTATTCGCCATTCGCTATTCGCCATTCGCCGTTTAAAAAAAATGGCCTCACTTCATTTCGAATTTGTCTCGCCGGAACGCGTGTTGTTCTCCGGCGATGCCGATCAGGTGGATTTGCCCGGATCCGAGGGCGATATGGGCATCCTGCCCTTGCATGCGCCGCTGGTGACGACGTTGCGGCCCGGCATCGTGACGATATTTCACGATGGCAAGCGCGAGCCGGTTGTTGTCGTCGGCGGCCTTGCTGAAATGAGCCCGGCCGGGCTCACCATTCTCGCCGACCGCGCCGTGCCGCGCGAAAATTTCGACATGGCGATGCTCGCGTCCGAGATCAAAGATACCGAGGAAGACGTTGCCGACACTAAGGACGACGCGCAGCGCGATAAGCTGGCGCGGCACCTCGAGCAGTTAAAGTCGCTGCAATCAGCTTTGGCGTCGTCATAGAGCATTAGTTTTCAGCTAGATTTTACAATCCCTATGCCGGTGACGGGATACCTTGTCGCCGGATAGCCGTTGCGCGCCACCGTACCGGTCGGGCATGTTATGGCCCCTATCCGATTTTATGTTTTTCGCGGCAGGTAGCCAGGCCAGTCATGAAACGAAAGATCGCGGCCATTTTCGCGGCCGATATCGCGGGTTACAGCAAACTTGTTGCCGAGGACGAAGAGGAAACGCTGCGGCGGCTCGCGTCCTATCGCTCGGTGATGGATGATTTCATCGCACGCGCCGGCGGCCGGATTTTCAACACCGCGGGCGATGCGGTGCTTGCGGAATTTCCCAGCGCCGTCGAGGCGGTGCGCTGCGCCATCGACATTCAGGAAAGCTTGCGCACGCGCAACATGGCCTATCCGCCGAGCCGGCAGATGAGCTTTCGCATCGGCATCACGGTCGGCGACGTGGTCGAACGCGACGGCGATCTCTTGGGCGACGGCGTCAATATCGCGGCGCGGCTGGAAGGCATCGCGCCGGTCGGCGGCATCTGCATCTCGCGGACCGTCCACGAGCAGGTCGCGAACAAATTGTCGGTGCAGTTCGCCGATATCGGCGAGCAGCAGGTCAAGAACATTCCCAATCCGGTGCACGCTTACAATATCGCGATGCGGCCGGATGATGCGCACGGCGACGCGCGCGCAAAGAAGCCGGCCAAGTCGACGGGAGTTCCAATCGCCATTGCGGCAGCGTGCGCCGTTCTCCTGAGCATTTCGGGTCTCGCCTATAAGGCTCTTTTCCAGCCCGGCGCGCCGCTCGCGACAAGTCAACCGGCGCCGCAGCAAGCCGCACAGATCGCGCCGGCGGCTAATTCACTTACAAGCGCATCATCATCAAATACGCCGCCGGCAAATGTGCCGTCTCCTGCACCGCGCGCGGCCGAAGCGCTGGTGCCGGAGACGATTCCTTTCGTCACCGATCGCGGCCGCGCCGTCGTGCGCGACGAATATATGTCGGCCGCCGATCATAAGGCGCTGGCGTTCTCGATCGGCCCGATCGGGTTGAGCACGGGACAAGCCGACGATGACACCGCCAAGGCCGCGGCCCTCGACATGTGTCAGAAACGGGCCGACGCTCTGCCGCAGCATCGCAAATGCGAGCTCTATGCCGTCGGCAATTCGATCGTATATACCCGCGGCTATCCGCCGATGCCGCCAACGCCGTGGGTCGCGCACGATCCGTCGATTGAAAGGCCGGTGGTTGTGGCCGATTTTCCGCTGATACGCGACGGCGGCAAGACCAATGTCGAGCGCGGCTATCTGCCCGGCCGTGCCCCGAAGGCATTGGCGCTTGGGCCGCTGGGGGGCTTTTACTACCTGGTGAACCAGCAATCGGACGACGAAGCGGTGCGCCGTGTGCTCGAACTGTGCGCCAACAATGCCGGCGTGGCCTGCATGCTGGTGGCGCTGAACGAGAATTTCGTCGTGCCGGTGCCGACGACGATGAAAGTCACCGGTTTCTTCCACGCCGCGAACGCCGAAGCCATCGCGCCCGGCTTGCGTGACGATGTTGCGCACCGTCTCGGCAATGGCAGCGGCTGGACCGCGGTCGCCGCCGGCGCCAGCGGCAGAGCCGGCGTGGCACTCAGAGGCGCCAACGAGCAGGCCGCGATCGACGGCGCCATGGCCGATTGTGCCAAACAGGATAGCTCCTGCCGCGTCATCGGCATCGGCCCGTTTGCGGTAGAGGCGAAGTGACTCAAACGTGGGCTAGCGTTTAGTCAGCGGCAAAAACTCGCGCACCACGCGGTCGTAAACCGCGCGCTTGAACGGCACTACGAGATCGGGGACGTTTTTCAGCGGCTCCCAGCGCCATGTCGCGAACTCGGGCTCGGGCGCGCCGTCCGGATTTTCAACGTCGATTTCGCTTTCATCGCCGGTGAAGCGCATGGCGAACCATTTTTGCTTCTGGCCGCGGTATTTGCCCTTCCAGGCCTGGCCGACGATTTCGCGTGGAATGTCGTAGGTGAGCCATTCCGAAATCTCCCCGATGCGTTCGACCGAGCGGATATTTGTCTCCTCGCGCAATTCGCGCAGCGCCGCCGGCCACGGCTCTTCGCCGGGATCGATGCCGCCCTGCGGCATTTGCCAGGAATGCGCGAGATCGACATGCTCCGGCCCGCCGATGCGCCGGCCGATAAAGGCGAGGCCCTCGCGATTGAGCACCAGCACGCCGACGCAAGGCCGATAGGGAAGATCTTCGAAGCGCATGAGGGAAAATGCGAATAGCGAGTGGCGAAGAGTGAATGTGCGTTTCAGTCTATTCGCTATTTCGCCGCTTCGCTATTCGCCACCTTCAAATCTGCTTGCCCTTGGCCGCAATGGCGGTGATCGGGACCAGGAGGAGGCCGCGGCTCTCCGCGGCCTTGGCCCACGCGGCGATGTGCTCGATCGACACCGGCAGTGCGGACGAGACGCCGACCGCAAAGCTTCGCTCCCGCGCCGCCATTTCCAGCCGGTCGAGCGCGCGGTCGATCTCGACCGGCGTCGGCACCGCGTCGAGCACCACGTCGGCGTGAACGAAGGGGAGGTTGCCGGCGCCGGCAATGCGGCCGGCGGCGCTGCGCGGATTTGAACCGTCGTCGACGAAGATCAGCCCGCGCTTGGCGGTCTCGCGCAGGATCGGCGAGAACGATTCCTCGGACGCGGTGAAGCGCGCGCCCATCGTGTTGGTCATTCCGACATAGCCCTGGATCTTGCCCATCACGGTGTACAGCCGGTCGATATTCTGCTGCGGCGTCAGCGTGGTGAGGAGCGTTTGCGGGCCCGGATCGTTGTCGGGATAATCGAACGGCTCCATCGGCACTTGCAGCAGGATTTCGTGGCCGGCGGTGCGGGCGCGGGTGGCGAACGCCGCGACGTCGGCGCCATAGGGCACGAAACCGAGCGTCACCGCTTCGGGAAGCTTGGCAATCGCGTCCGCGGTCGCATTCGCGCTCACGCCCAGGCCGCCGATGATGAGCGCGATGCGCGGCGCGTCGGGCTTGCCGGGCAGCGGCTGGACCGGCCGGGCGAAGGCCTCCGCCGGCCGGGTGCCGTCGGAGGCTATCCTCGGCACCGGGCCGTGCGGGGTCATCTCGACGAATTTCGGGTCGACCGCGGGCACCTCGGTCGGCACCACGCGGTTCGCCGGTCCCGGAACCACGACGTCGTGGTGTTCGCCGGTCTTGCCGTCGATGATGGTGATCGTCGTGGTATTGCCCTGCGCCGCCGGGTCGCCTTGGCCGGAGGGTGAGGCGGCCGCCGCGTCATGATTCTGAGCAGACTGGCTCTGCGCCGTCTGTGGCTGGGCTGACGGTGGCGGGGCACCCGACATGCCGGACGGCTTCGCCGCGACATGGATATCGGCCGGGACGACGGCCATCGGTTCGCCGCCGAACGGATCGTCGGCAACGATCGCCCAGAGCACGAACACGGCAAAGAACAGCGCCAGCGTCCCGGCGATGATGGGAGATACCGGGAGGTTGATCCTGCGGCGTTTCTTCGGCCGCCGGATCAGCGGCGCGGTCAGATCATCCGCCGTCATCGCCGTTTCCGCGCCTGGTCCTGAAAAAGTTCCCGCGATTCTTCTTACGAATCATGGCCTCGCGAATCATGCGGGACAGTCTACCACGGCGCTTCAAACCCGGCGGCAGTGCGGGGGACCAGCGGCAAAGTGAGCAAAACAACAAAAAGGGCGGCCTTTGGCAGGCCGCCCTTGGGCTTGGAAAATCTACCGATTCCGTTAGTTCGGAACGGCCGCTTTCGGATTCGGCGGGAAGGCGGCGTTGCTGGCCTGACCGCGGAGCAGGTCGATCGACATTTTGAGCGCCTTATCGTCCTTCTCGTCGGGCGGCACGTAGGACTGTGAACCGGTCTCCTCAGAGCCCTCGGCCTTGAGATGGCCGCGCAGCGAAGCCTCGCCCTTGGAGTCGGTCTGCGACTTCAAGTCATCCGGCACGTTCTGCAGCACCTCGATGTCGGGCGTGATGCCTTTGGCCTGGATCGAGCGTCCGGACGGCGTGAAGTAGCGTGCCGTGGTTAGCCGCAGCGCGCCATTGCCGGCGCCGAGCGGGATGATGGTCTGCACCGAGCCCTTGCCGAACGAGCGCGTGCCGACGAGCGTGGCGCGCTTGTGGTCCTGCAACGCGCCGGCGACGATTTCCGACGCCGACGCCGAGCCGCCGTTGATCAGCACGATCACCGGCTTGTTCTTGGTCATGTCGCCCGGACGCGCGTTGAAGCGCTGGGTCTCTTCCGGATTGCGGCCGCGGGTCGAAACGATCTCGCCCTTGTCGAGGAACGTATCCGACACCGAGATCGCCTGATCGAGCAGGCCGCCCGGATTGTTGCGCAGGTCGACGATGTAGCCCTTGATCTTGTCGGCGCCGAGCTGATTGTTCAGATCGTTGATCGCCTGCTTGAGGCCGTCGGTGGTCTGCTCGTTGAATTGGGTGATGCGGATGTAACCGACATCCTCGCCCTCGGGATGCGAACGCACCGACTTCACGCGAATGACGTCGCGCATGATCGAGACTTCGATCGGCTTGTCGGAGCCCTTGCGCATGATGGTGAGCTTGATCTTGGTGTTGACCGGCCCGCGCATCTTGTCGACGGCTTGGTTCAGCGTCAGGCCTTGCACCTGATCGTCGTCGAGCTTGGTGATGATGTCGTTGGCCATGACGCCGGCTTTGGCGGCGGGCGTGTCGTCGATCGGCGCCACCACCTTCACCAAGCCGTCTTCCATGGTGACTTCGATGCCCAGCCCGCCGAACTCGCCGCGCGTCTGCACCTGCATGTCGCGGAAGCTTTTCGGGTCCATATAGCTCGAATGCGGATCGAGCCCGGCCAGCATGCCGTTGATCGCCGATTCGACGAGCTGGCTGTCATCGGGCTTCTCGACATAGTCGGAGCGAACCCGCTCGAACACGTCACCGAACAGATTAAGCTGCCGGTAGGTGTCCGACGCGGCCGCCCGCGCCGCGGAGCCGACCGACATCGAATAGGGCTGGGTCAGTGCCAGCGTTGCCAAGGCACCGGCCACAGCACCGAGGAAAACCAGGGAAGTTTTGCGCATCATCCGCGAACCTTTTCGCCTTCGTTTGTTGCCCACCACGGGCTGGGATCGATGGGAGTGCCGTCCTTGCGGAACTCCACGTATAGAACTGACTGCTTGGGCACTGTTGTGACGGTCACTGACGCTTGCGATCCGGACGCTTGCGATCCAGACGCTTGCGCTTGCGATGCATCACCCATCACCGCCACGGGTTCACCCGTTAGCACGAACTGGCCGAGATCGACGGAAATCCGTTCCATCCCCGCTAACAGCACATGATACCCGCCGCCAGCGTTCAGGATCAAGAGTTGCCCGTAACTTCGGAATGCCCCCGCATAGACAACCCAACCATCGCAAGGCGCCGTAATTTGGGCACCGGACCGGGCCGCGATGGAAAGTCCTTTTTGGGTTCCACCGGAGCCGTCGGAACCGCCAAAATCGCGGATTCGCGCGCCGTTGACCGGTAAACGCAGGTGTCCGCGCATGTCGGCGAAGGCAATTGCGGGCGACAGCCGGCCGGGATCGCCCAAGGCGGCGAGGTTGGGCTTGGTGGCGTCGTTCTCGATTGAGCGGGCCGAATCACGCTTGGCGCGGATGGCGGGGTCGAGGTCCTGTTCAAGCTGGGCGATCAGATCCTTGATCGTGTCGACCTGATGGGCGAGGTCGGCGGCGTGCTGGCGCTCGGCGTCGAGCGCCTGTTCGGCGACGGCCTGCTTCTTTTGCCGCTGGTCGATGAGGAGCGTCATGCGCAACTGCTCGCGCCCGAGCACCGCGATGTCTTTCGTCAACCGGTCGCGCTCGTCGACGATTTGCTTGCGCACGGCCAACAGGTCGGACAGATCGCCGGCCAAGGCGTCGGCTTGGGCGCGCATTTCCGGAACCACGGCGCCGAGCGTGATGGCGGTGCGCACCGCTTGCAAGGCGTCCTCGGGCCGCACCATCAAAGCAGGCGGCGGCTGGCGGCCGATGCGCTGGAGGGCGGCCAGAATTTCGATGATCGTGCCGCGCCGCTCGTCGAGTGATTTCTGAAATAGCTGCTGCTTGTCGTCGAGCGGCTGCAGCCGCGCTTGCGTCGCGTCGATATTGGCTTCCACGTCGCGAATCCGCGCGGCGGTGTCGATCAGTTGCTGATTGAGCTTACGGCGGTCGTCGCTCAGCGCCTCGATCTCGATCTTGAGTTTGGCCTGGCTTTCCACCGAGCTGCGCTGCTTCGCCATCGCCGCGCTGAGGTCTTGATCGCGCTGCTTGAGCGCATTGGCATTGTTCGCCGGCTGTACGGGTGCTTGGGCCGTTGGGGCTTGCCCGGTGGGAGCTTGCCCGGCTGGAACTTGCGCAGCGGGAGCTTGCGCATTGGGCACCGGGAGCGGCGGCACGGGCGCGGACGGTGATTGAGCCGGTGCAGACTGGGCGAAGGCTGCCGAATTTGCTCCAAGATTCGTCAAAAGATCCGCGCCCATCGGCAGCGCGAACGCCAAGGCAGACCCGAGCACAAGGCGGGGATCGGTGCGGATCGGCCGTCGGAGAATCATCGGGTTCAAGCTAGATGAGGGCCTCAAGAAGGCAAGAAAAAGCACCGCCGGGGGACAGGAATAAGACCGCCATTGGCCCACCGTTCTATTTGGCGTCACAATTCGGTGATGCTGCATTAACAGTCGGAAAGCTAAATTTTCGTTTGAGCATGATCTTATCGGAAAGCCGGTTTCCACCCTCGGATCAAGTCCGAGGGCAGGCTTTTTCCGGATCATGCCGCGCGCCTCAGGCGCGATGATAGGGGTGCCCGGCCAGAATAGTGCCGGCGCGGTAAAGCTGTTCCAGCATCATCACGCGGACGAGCTGATGCGGCCAGGTCGCCGCGCCGAAGGCGAGCTTGAGCTTGGCGCGCTCGCGCAGGCTTTGCGCCAGGCCGTCGGCGCCGCCGATGACGAAACACACAGCCGGGCGGTCTTCGCCGCGCCAGCGCTGCAGCAGCGCCGCGAGCGCCGCGCTGTCGAGGCTCTCGCCGCGGTCGTCGAGGATGACGACGATCGCCCGCTCGGGAATGATATTGGCGATCGCGATCGATTCCTCGGTGCGCCGGCGCTCGACGTCCTGCGCGCGGCTCTCGCGGATTTCGACGATTTCGATTTCACGAAGACCGAAACTGCGCCCGATCGCTTCGGCGCGCTTGCGGTAGGTGGCGGCGAGCTCGCGTTCGGGCCCTTGTTTCAGGCGGCCGACCGCGGCGATGAGAATTCGCATCAGAGCCACACAATGACAGCCACACGACCACAAAAATTAGAGGCAAAAAAGCCAACAGGGCAAATCGCCCTCGATAAACGAAACTCCAATTCGCGAGCGGCTCGATCCCGTATCCGATGAAATCAGATGCCGGCTCTCACCTTCAGCTCGCGCGCTGGGCCGGTTTGCCCGACGCCCACATCTTCTCGAGATTGTAGAACTCTCGGACTTCCGGACGGAAGACGTGAACGACGACGTCGCTGGCGTCGATCAGCACCCAATCGCAATGGGGCATGCCTTCGACGCGGGCGCGAACGCCGGCTTTGCGCAAATCCTCAACGACCCTGTCGGCCACCGAACCGACATGGCGCTGCGACCGGCCGGAGGACACGACCATGTAGTCGCCGATTGATGATTTTCCTCGAAGATCGATGGTGAGGGTGTCCTCCGCCTTCATGTCGTCGAGACGGGCGAGGACCAGTTTGAGGATCTCCTCGGCGTTAGCACGCATTGCGGAGACCGCTTCGGGCGCGCGACGTTCGGCCCGGGAGATTACAACTGTGGACAGGGCTTTTTATCCTTTCGCTCCAAGTTTCATAACACACCAGGTTTCGGTGTGGCTCCAAGATTCCCTTGTCGCTCCATATGTTGCTTGTCGCTGCAAGGGTTCCTGATCGCCAATTGCTCCTAAGGTACTGACACCCCGATCACCGAATCCGGGGCGCCTCTAAGATAGTCACGGTGAGTTAATAGTTTCAACCTTTTTGCTGCAACGAAATGTCACTCAGCGCACCCGCGCGGCGCGCGCGGCGCGCAGCGCCGTCGACGACAGCGGCGACTTCAGGCCATGCAGATAAAGCCAGGCCGGTGGCCTTCGGAGCGCCAGGCTCCGCGCCGCGGTTTCCGGAATCCGCGCCCACGCCAGCGCGTTGCCGGTGGTGCCCGCGGCCGAGTAGAGACTTGGCCCCAGCCGATCGACCACCGCGATCGGCACCAGCGCCGCGATGTCGCGCCAGCGCTGCCAGCGATGAAAGTGGCGCAGGTTGTCCGCGCCCATGATCCAGACGAAATGCACGCCCCGGCAGCGCTGCACGAGATAGCGGATCGTCGCATAAGTGTAATTGGTGCCGAGATCGGCCTCGAGATCGGTGACGTCGATGCGCGGATGATTTGCCAGCGCGCGGGCAGCGGCGACCCGCTGGGCGAGCGGCGTCAGGCCATGGGTGTCTTTGAGCGGGTTGCCGGGCGTAACGAGCCACCACACCCGGTCGAGATTAAGCCGTCGCATCGCCAAGAGACACGCCGCGCGATGCGCCGCATGCGGCGGATCGAAGGTGCCGCCGAACAGGCCGATGCGCATGCCGCGCGCGTGAGGAGGCAGGACGACACGGCCGCTTGACCGTGCGTCAGCCGCGCGCACAGGTGGGAACTCGCAATTCATGGCCTTTGAAAAGAAACCCCCTCCCAGCGCCCGCCGGCTTCACCGTATGTTTCGGCGATGTTGGCGGAAAATCATGGCCGCGTCTGCCCGCTGCCGCGAATACGGTATTTGAAACTGGTGAGCTGTTCGACCCCGACCGGGCCGCGCGCATGCATCCTGCCGGTGGCGATCCCGATCTCGGCGCCGAAGCCGAACTCGCCGCCGTCGGCGAACTGCGTCGAGGCATTGTGCAGCACGATCGCCGAATCGACCTCGCGCAGGAATTTTTCCGCCGCCTTTTTGTCCTCGGTCACGATCGCGTCGGTGTGGTGCGAACCGTAGCGTTCGATATGCGCGATGGCGTCATCGACGCCGTCGACCACGCCCGCGGTCAAAATAGCATCGAGATATTCGGTGCCCCAGTCGGCTTCGCTTGCCGGCTTGACGCGGCGGTCGGCAGCCTGAACCGCGGCATCGCCGCGGATTTCACAGCCGGCGTCGAGCAGCATGGTCACGAGCGGTTTTAGGAATTTTTCGGCGCCTGAGCGATCGACCAGAAGAGTCTCCGCCGCTCCGCACACGCCGGTGCGGCGCATCTTGGCATTGAGCACGATCTTCTTCGCCATTGGCAGCTTGGCCTTCCTGTCGACATAGACGTGACAGACGCCTTCGAGATGAGCGAAGACCGGAACGCGCGCTTCGGTCTGCACGCGCTCGACCAATCCCTTGCCGCCGCGCGGCACGATCACGTCGAGCGCGCCGTTCAGTCCGCCGAGCATCATTCCGACGGCCTCTCGGTCGCGCGTCGGCACGAGCGTAATCGCCGCCGGCGGCAATCCGGCTTCGGTCAGGCCTTCGACCAGCGCAGCGTGGATGGCGCGGCACGAGCGAAAGCTCTCCGAGCCGCCGCGGAGGATCGCGGCATTGCCGGCTTTGAGGCACAACGCGCCGGCATCGGCCGTGACATTAGGCCGGCTCTCGTAAATCACGCCGATGACGCCGAGCGGCACCCGGACGCGCTCGATGCGCATGCCGTTCGGCCGCCGCCACGAGCCTATCACAGTGCCGACCGGATCTTTCAGCTTGCGGATCACGTCGAGGCCGTCTGCCATCGCCTCGATACGCTCGGCGTCGAGCGAGAGCCGGTCGAGGAAGGCCTGTGTCGCGCCGCCTGATTTCGCCTCGGCTTGGTCTTCCGCATTGGCGGTGAGGATGGCTTTGCCCGAACGGCGCACGGCCTTGGCCATAGCGGCGAGCGCTTTGTTCTTTTGCGCCGGAAGGGCGAGCGCGAGCACGCGCGCCGCCTCACGGGCGTCCTGCGCGAGGTCGCGCATCATCGCGGCGAGCTTGGCGTCGACCTTGACGTCCAGCTTGACGTTTAGCTCGGCTTGGACTTTTCCCGAGCCGGCAACCGCCTTGAGCGGGGCGTTCATTCTGGCCTCATGGCCTTGATCCGTCGCATATTCGGGGAACTTTCTATCACGTCCGGCCCGGCCCGGCGAGGCGGCTTCCCCGCCGGCATGCAGGCGGTTCCGGCGCCGAGTTTCCCACAGTGATTCACAACATTTCGCGGGGCCGTCACAGTCTTCGAGGAACCTGACGAAAGTGATTGGCGTTGCAAATTCGGTTTCTGCGAACGAGAGGGTGCTATGCATTTATCACTGAGCCATAAATCGAACTGTCTGCCCAAGCGGTTCCCGGTCGGTACGACCTATGTCGTCGAGGGCCGCGGCGGGGAAGACGGGAATTTGTGCGTATTTTCACGCTATGTGGTGCTGCCCGGCGGCCAGCGCATCAATCTGGGGGCCGATTTGGGGAGTTCGATTTCTTCGCGGGCGCGGCGGCCGCGGACCCATAGCGAGAGCCAAGCTCAAAATAGCGCCCAAAATGGCGAAAAGCAGCTTGCCGCGCGGCCAAAGAAAATTTTGGCAAATGGTGGAACGCCTCGGCGACACCGCCGTTGATAGGCAGGCGCCGGGCGAAGCCCCCCAGCCCCTCACCCTCAATCACCCGGTGCCGAGCCCCGGCCGCTTTAGCGGTCGGGGCTCCCTTCATTTTTAAGCACCAGTCATTCCCGGACTACCAGATCGTCGCGGTGGATCATCTCCGCCCGGCCGCTGAATCCCAGTATTGAATCAATAGCGGCGGATGAGCGGCCCCTGATCTTCTGCGCGTCCTCGGCGTCGAAGGCGCTCAGCCCGCGCCCGACCTCGGCGCCGTCGGGACCGCGGATGACGACCGCATCGCCGCGCGCGAATTCACCCTCGACCTTGACCACGCCGACCGGCAACAGGCTGTTGCCCCGGCGCAATGCCGCGACGGCGCCGGCGTCGATGCTGAACGTGCCTTTGGACTCGAGCGAGCCCGCGATCCACTTCTTGCGCGCCGTCACCGGATTCGCGGTGGTGAGGAACCAGGTGCAGCGCGCGCCCGTGGTCGCCATATTGGCGATGGCGTCGAGCGGATGTTCGACGCGCCCGGAGGCGATCACCATGTGGGTGCCCGCGCCGGTCGCGATCTTGCCGGCTTCGATCTTGGTCTGCATGCCGCCGCGCGAGAGATCCGAGCCGGCCGCGCCCGCCATGGCCTCGATCTCCGGCGTGATGCGGTCGACCAGCGGGATGTGCCGCGCGGAGGCGACACTTGCCGGCGGTGCGTCGTAGAGACCGTCGATGTCGGAGAGCAGCACCAAGAGATCGGCGCTCACCATGGTCGCGACGCGCGCGGCGAGACGATCGTTGTCGCCGTAGCGAATCTCGGTGGTCGCAACCGTGTCGTTCTCGTTGATGACCGGCACCGCGCGCCATTCCAACAATTTGTCGATCGTCGAGCGCGCGTTGAGATAGCGCCGGCGCTCTTCGGTATCGCCGAGCGTGACCAGGACTTGCCCGGCGGTGATGCCGTGCCGCGACAGCGCCTCGGTCCAGGTGCGCGCCAGCGCGATCTGGCCGACGGCGGCGGCCGCCTGGCTGTCCTCGAGCTCAAGCCGGCCCGGCGGCAGCTTGAGCACGGTGCGGCCGAGCGCGATGGCGCCCGAAGACACCACGAGCACGTCGCGCTTGCCGCCATTGATACCGCCATGGAGCGCCGCAAGATCGGCGATCAGCGATTCGAGCCAGGCCTCATTGAGCCTGCCGGCCTGCGCATCCACCAACAGTGAGGAGCCGACCTTGACGACGATACGGCGAAAATCGGCGAGCCGAGGCGTTTTCATGAAGCGACGTTTAAGCGGGACTGGCGGGCAGGCCAAGAGGGAAAAGGCAAGCGAAACAGCTCGGGGAAGCGACGGCTAAAGCTCGGCCTCGTTTTGCAATTCCACCTTGTTCTCCAGGCAATAATAGCCCGACAGGCGGCTCACCAGCTTGCGGCGCTTCCAATCATTGAGAATGCGGCTGACATTCTCGCGCGCGATGCCGGCCATGGCGGCAAGGTCGCTCTGGCCGATCTTCTGGCGGATAACGATGCGGCCGGCGCCGACATCCTGGCCGAAGTCCTGCGCCAATTCGAGCAGCGTACAGGCGACGCGGCCGCGCAGCGGCAAGAAGCTTCCGGCCGCGATCACCGCATCGGTTTCACGCAGTCGCGTGGCAAGGAGCGTCACCAGCGATTTGTAGATTTCCGGGTGTTTTTTGGTGAAGTCCTCGAACGCCGCACGGCTGAGAAAGCAGAGCGTGGAGTTGCGAACCGCCACCACTGAAGCCGAACGCGGCAAGCCGTCGATGATCGACAACTCGCCGACGATCGCGCCAGTGCCGAGAAAGGCGAGAATCCGTTCCGTACCGGACCGCGACATCATCGTGACTTTGAGGAGCCCGTCCTCGATGCGATAGCAGCCGTCGCCGGCGTCGCCGGCGAGGAACAGAACCTCATCGGCGGCAAGCTGCTTCGGCGTCGCGCTGCCAAAGAGGTTTGCCGAAAGGTGTTCAGGCAAGCCCGATAGCAGGCTCGGATTGGTACGCGTGGGTGGCATGATGCCTGTTGTCGCGTATTTTGCTCTGGACCAGTCCCCGGTCGGCGCCTTCGACAATGCGGCAGAAACGGCGGGAGCGCAATTGCGGCAAATGCGGCCTGCTTTACGGCCTCTTATCGCCTGGTGATGGAATCGTCGGCATAGCTTTAAGATTTTGAATCGAGATGAACTTTCCGGGATTTCGTCGCTGCGTTAGGACGCCGCGCAATTCGCGCGCGGTTCTTTGGGCCTCAATAAAGGAAAAGCCCGCCCGGGGGGACCGGGCGGGCCTGTCTGACCCCTGCTTGAGGGCCATGGGGTGTATGGGGACCTCTTACACCCTCGGACATCACAGGTCATCGGGGGCTTCGGGGGGACCGACCTGATGACGTCCAATCACTTCGATGGTTGGAAGGTAGGCCCTTTGCCCGCACAGCAAAGTGACAGCCATCACACAAAGTCGTTTTGATGTAAGCGTTTGAAACACAATGCTTAAACAGCCCTGCGAAGGGGCGGCGGCCGAAGGATAAGGGATTGCGCCGACGCGTCCCTGTAAAGGGGTGCCGAATCTAGGCCTTTGGCGCGCGGATCTCGACGCCGGCGCGTTTTTCGAGCGGCTGCACGATCTGCGTGATGTCTTTGTCGGGGCCAAGCTCATCGCAGGTGAGCTTGAACAGCGCGGCAACGGATTCGATCACGTCGCTCGACAGACCGAGCGCTTTTGCTTCCGAAAGAAACAGGTTCACGTCCTTGAGCATCAGGCCCGCGGTGAAGCCCTGGTTGAATTTGCGCGGCACGACGACCTCGGGAAATTTTTGTTCGGTCGCCGTGCTGCGGCCGGAACTGACATTGATCACGTCGAGCATGACGCGCGGATCAAGCCCTGCTTTCACGCCCATGAGGATGGACTCCGACGTCGCCGCCATCGCGGCGGCGGACAATACGTTGTTGCAGAGCTTCATCGTCTGCCCGGCGCCGGACTTCTCGCCGATGTAAAAGAACTTGCCGATCACTTCGAGCGCGGGCTCGACGGCCTCGACATCGGCGCGCGGCCCCGACGCCATCACGGAGACAGTGCCCTTCTCCGCGCCACTGACGCCGCCGCTCACCGGCGCGTCGATCTGCACGATGTTGCGTTCGCCGAGCGCTTTGAAAATGCGCTGCGCCATTACCGAGCCGGTGGTCGACAGATCGACGAAGCGGCGCACCTTCTTGCCTTCGATGACGCCGTCGGGCCCGGTCGCCACTTTGAGCACGATGTCGGGCGTCGGCAGGCTCGCCATCACGACCTCGGCCAGGTCGGCGACTTCCTTCGGCGAGCGCGCCGCGACCGCGCCTTTTGCAGCGAGATCGCCGATCGCTTCCTGGCGCGTGTCGTAGACGATGACCTTGTGCCCGGCTTCAACGAGCCGCCGCGCCATGTGCGCGCCCATATTGCCGAGACCGATGAAGCCGATATCCATGACGTTTCTCCTGATTATTTGGCGCCGATTGTAGACGGCATGAATTCCGCGCGCACCTTCTCAGTGTGCTCGCCGAGCGCGGGCACGGGACCATAGCGCCGAGTCGCTGCGGCGTGTTGTTCGGCGGGCCCCGGATAGGACACTGGCCCGCTTGGCGTGCCGATGGTGATCCGGCGCAGATGCGGATGGCGCCCAAGCTCGGCCGGCCCGTTGACGCGCGCAAATGCAATGTCGGCGGCGGCGAGTTTTTGCTCGAGCGGGTCGGCGTCAAGCGCGCCGAACACCGCCGCCACGCGGCCGTCGGTTTCGCCGCGGCGCTTGACGCGCAGAACATTGGTGGCGAAAGCCGGATCGGCGGCGAGCGCTGCGTCGCCGATAACTTTCTCCGCCAAGACGCGCCATTCGCGGTCGCTCTGAATCGAAATGAGAATGTCGACGCCGTCGCGGCTGCGGAACGCGCCATAGGGAGAAATCGAGGTGTGGGCGAGGCCGATGCGCTGGGGTGGTACGCCCGCCTCCTGTTGCAGAAGCGGCACCGTCATCCAGTCCGCCATCGCATCGAACATCGCGATCGACAGATCGATACCTTCACCGGTCTTTCCCCGCGCGATGAGTGCTTCAAGTATCGCCTCGTAGGCGTTCATGCCCGACGCGATATCGACCACCGAGACGCCGACGCGCGAGGGCTCTGCCGTGCCGGTAATCGAGGCGAGGCCGGATTCGGCCTGGATCAGCATGTCGTAGGCTTTGCGCTGCGCCAGCGGTCCGGTCTCGCCATAGCCGGAGATTGAGCAACATATCAGCCGCGGGTATTTGCGCCGCAACTCGGCAATAGGAAAGCCGAGTTTGGCGGCGGCGCCGGGTTTCAGGTTTTGGATGAACACGTCGGCGCGCGCGATCATCGCGGCGAGGAATTCCTTGTCCTCGCGCTTGCCGAGATCGAGCACGACCGATTCCTTGCCGCGGTTGAGCCAGACGAAATAGCTGCACTCGCCGTGCACCAGATCGTCATAGCCGCGCGCGAAATCGCCCTCCGGCCGTTCGATCTTGATGACGCGCGCGCCGGCGTCCGCCAGGCGGCAGGAACACATCGGCGCCGCGACGGCCTGTTCGAGCGAAACGACGAGGAGGCCGGAGAGGGGCAGGGGTTCGCTCAATACGACCTCGGCAATCCCAGTACATGTTCGGCGATGTACGACAGCACCAGATTGGTCGAGATCGGCGCCACGGTGTAGAGCCGGGTCTCGCGGAATTTGCGCTCGATGTCGAATTCTTCGGCGAAGCCGAAACCGCCGTGGGTCTGCACGCACATATCGGCGGCGGCCCAGGACGCTTCGGCGGCGAGGTGCTTCGCCATGTTGGCTTCGGCGCCGCAATCCTTGCCGGCTTCGTAAAGGGCGGCAGCCTCGCGCACCATCAGTTCAGCGGCGCGCATATTGATGTAGCTCCGCGCAATCGGAAACTGCACGCCCTGGTTCTGTCCGATCGGGCGGCCGAACACGACGCGCTCGCCGGCATAGGCGGTGGCCTTCTCGATGAACCATTTGGCGTCGCCGATACATTCGGCGGCGATGAGAATACGCTCGGCGTTCATGCCGGAAAGAATGTAGCGAAAGCCCATGCCTTCTTCGCCGATCATGTTCTCGGCCGGCACGCGCATATTCTCGAAGAACACTTCGGTCGTGGCGTGGTTCATCATGGTGCGGATCGGCCTGATGGTGAGACCGTTGCCCTTCACCTCGCGCATGTCGACCAGAAACACCGAAAGCCCGCCAGTCCGCGACTTCGCCTGATCGCGCGGCGTGGTGCGGGCGAGAAGGAGCATGAGGTCGGAATACTCGGCGCGCGACGTCCAGATTTTCTGGCCGTTGATGACGTAATGATCGCCGTCGCGGACCGCCGTGGTGCGGAGACTCAGCGTGTCGGTGCCGGAGGTGGGCTCGGTGACGCCGAACGCCTGCAGGCGCAATTCGCCGCGCGCGATGCCGGGAAGATAACGCGCCTTCTGCGCCGCGCTGCCGTGCCGCAGCACGGTGCCCATCGTGTACATCTGCGCGTGGCACGGCGCGCCGTTGCAGCCCGATAACTGAATTTCTTCCATGATGGCTGTGGCGGCCGTCATGGTCAGTCCGCTGCCGCCGTATTCTTCGGGGATCAATGCCGCCAGAAATCCGGCTTGGGTCAACGCCGCGACAAACTTGTCCGGATAGGCGCGCTCGCGGTCGAGCGCGCGCCAATACTCGCCGGGAAATTCCTTGCACAGCGCACGCACCGCTTCGCGGATCGGTGCAAGGTCGGTGCCTTCGGTCATGATCGCACCTCGGCGCGGCCGTTATTGACGGCGACGACATCGCGCTCGGCGACGCGCGAGCGGAAGCTCACCACCTTGCCGTCGCGCCACATCTCGGTGCGCAGCGTCTCACCGGGAAATACCGGCGCCGAGAAGCGGCAAGCGAACGACGTGAGCTTGCCGGTGTCGTAGCCGCAAAAGGTTTTCAGCACCGCGTGGCCGGCAACGCCGAAATTGGCGAGCCCGTGCGCGATCGGTCGCGGATAACCGGCCTGTTTCGCCACGGCCGGCTCGGCGTGCAGCGGATTGAGGTCGCCGCTCAGCCGATAGATCAGCGCCGCTTCCGGACGTGTTGCAAGATCGCAGAGCACATCGGGTGTGCGTGTCGGAATCGGATGCGGCTCCGGCCCCTGCCGCGGCGGCCCGCCGAAGCCGCCGTCGGCGCGGCAGAACGTCGTCTGCGTCACGGTGGCGATCGCCTCGCCGGTCGCCTTGTCGGAGATTTTGCGTTCGGTCAGGAGAAGCGCGCCTTTGCCGGGGCCTTTGTCGATGACCTCGATGATGCGCACGCGGCCGACCACGGTGCCATTGCCGGCGAGCGGCCGGTGCAGCGTTACGCCCTGTTCGCCGTTGACGAGCCTGACCCAGTCGATGCCGGTATCGCGCTCGCGCACCCAGAAGCCGGGGCTGCCGAGCACGGTGCCCATGGTCGGCAGCACTTTCAGGTTCTTCTCATAGACGAACGGCAGTTCGTCCTCGTTCATCGGGTTGTGGCCGAGCCCGATGCCGAGCGCATAGAGCATGCAATCCTTCGGGCCGTATGTTTGTTCCGCCGGCGGCACGTCGAGCGCCATCAGCTTGTCGTAGACAATGGCCATTGGTCACCTTGTAATCCGCCACCCTGAGGTGCGAGCGAAGCGAGCCAATCAAGTCGGCTGCCGCCGACTTGACCATCAACAATGCGAAATCGGGCAAGCCCGATTTCGTTGGGGCGACGGCCCGGGCCGTGCATCCTTCGAGGCTCGCTTCGCTCGCACCTCAGGATGACGGTAAACATGAACTAGACAGGATCCGATGCCACGTCCCGCGCCGGTGACGACGGCGACCTTACCCGCGACGATATTTGGCATTCGCTTAGTTTCCCCAGACCTCTCGGGCGACCTCCCCGATCATGCGCAGCTTGGCCCATTCTTCGTCCTCGGCCAATACATTGCCCTCCTCGGTCGAGGCGAAGCCGCATTGCGGCGACAGACAAAGCTGATCGAGATCGGTGTATTTGGCCGCTTCCTCGATGCGGCGCTTTAGCGCGGCCTTGGATTCCAGCGTCCCGGTCTTGGTCGTGACCAGGCCCAGCACCGCGAGACGGCCCTTTTGCAGGCGCTTGAGCGGCTCGAAACCGCCGGCGCGTTCGGTGTCGTATTCCATGAAATAGCCGTTCACCTTGATGCGGTCGAACAGCACTTCCTGCATCGCATCGTAGCCGCCCGAGCCCATGAAGGTGGATTTGTAGTTGCCGCGGCACAGATGCATCGTCACCGTCATGTCGGACGGAATATCCGAGATCGCGATATTGATGAGATCGCCGTAGAGCGGGCCGAGCGCGTCCGGATCGTCGCCGCGATCCTTCATCTGCTGGCGGTATTTCGGATCGCACAGCATGGCGATGAAGACTTCATCGAGCTGCAGATAACGGCAGCCGGCATCGGCGAAGGCGCGCACGGCTTTCTTGTAGGCCTGGCCGAGATCGTCGAACATCTTGTCGAGTTTCGGATAGACCGACGTGTTGATCGGCGTCGGCGTCGGGCGGCCGTACAAAGCCGACGGCGACGGGATCGTCATCTTCGGCGTCCGCGCCGTATTGGCTTTGAGGAACTTGAAATGTTCGATCATCGGATGGCCGGAGAAGCCGATCTTGCCCGCGACCTGCACGCCCTCATTGCGCGTCTTGACCGCGGCGAAGGTCACGCCGGTCTCCATGACGTGACGTTCGACGCCGTCGAGGCCCCAGAGAAAATCAAGATGCCACCAGGAGCGGCGGAATTTGCCGTCGGTGATCGACTGCAAGCCGGCCGCTTCCTGTTTGCCGATGACGGATTTGATCTCGCGATCCTCGACGGCCTTGAGCGCCGCGGCATCGATATCGCCCTTGGCGTGCCGCTCGCGCGCCTGTTTCAGCGCGGCCGGCCGCAGCAGGCTGCCGACATGATCGGCGCGGAACGGCGGTTTGGTTCGTTGCATTTGTTTTTCTCCCTTTTCACCTCTCCCCGCACGCGGGGAGAGGGAGGCGCCTAGCCCCAAACCTCGCCCGCGAGTTCGACAATCATGCGCAGCTTCGCCCATTCCTCGTCTTCGGCCAAAACATTGCCTTCCTCGGTCGAAGCAAAACCGCATTGCGGCGAGAGGCAAAGCTGATCGAGCGCGATGTATTTCGTCGCCTCGTCGATCCGCCGCTTGATGGCGTCCTTGGATTCGAGCGTGCCGGTCTTTGAGGTCACAAGCCCGAGCACGACGGTCTTGTTCTTCGGCACGAAACGCAGCGGCTCGAAACCGCCGGCGCGCTCAGAGTCGTATTCCATGAAGTAGCCGTGCACGTTGATCGCGTTGAACAACATGTCGGCCACCGGCTCGTAGCCGCCGGAGGCGACAAAGTTGGAGCGGAAATTGCCGCGGCACAGATGCATGGTGATGGTCATATCGGAGGGAATGCCCGCAATCGCGGCATTGATCATCTTGGCATAGACGCCGGGCAGCGTTGCCGGGTCCTCGCCGCGATCGGTGATCTGCTTGCGCAGCGATGGGTCGCACAGATAAGTGAGATTGACCTCGTCGAGCTGCAGATAGCGGCAGCCGGCGTCGGCAAAAGCGCGCACCACTTTGCTGTAGGACTCGCCGAGGTCGCGATAAAAATCATCCATCGCCGGATAGAGCTTTTCCGGCACGGCATCGCGGCCGTAACGGAAATGCAGCGACGACGGCGACGGGATCGTCATCTTCGGCGTTTGTTTGGTGCGGCCTTTAAGGAACTTGAAATGCTCGATCATCGGATGCGGCTTGGTGCCGCCGAGCTTGCCGATGACGCGCAACAGTACCTGCCGCGGCTGCGGGCCGCTTGAGGCAAACTTCACCTTGCGCTCGCCAGCGTAAGACTCGACGTTGTGAAGCTGTTCGAGGAAATCGATATTCCACGAAATGCGGCGATATTCGCCGTCGGTCACGGATTTCAGCCCCACCGCTTCCTGCTTTTTGATCACGCCTTCGATTTCGCGGTCTTCGATCGCCTTGAAGGCGTCCGTGCCCAGCGCGCCGCTTGAGCGCTTGTCCCGCGCCTCTTTCAGCGCTGCCGTGCGCAAAAGGCTGCCGACATGATCGGCACGGAACGGCGGCTTAGTTCGTTGCATTCTCATCCCCACACTTCATCTGCGATTTCCACGATCATCGCCAGCTTCGCCCACTGCTCGTCCTCGGCCAGGACATTGCCTTCCTCGGTCGAGGCGAAGCCGCATTGCGGCGACAGGCAGAGCTGATCAAGCGCGACATATTTGGTCGCCTCGTCGATCCGCCGTTTGATGTCGTCCTTCTTCTCGAGCTTGCCACTCTTTGAGGTGACAAGCCCAAGCACGATCTGCTTCTTGCCCTTCGGAAAAAACCGCAACGGCTCGAAACCGCCGGCGCGCTCGCTGTCATATTCGAGGAAATAGCCGTCGAGATTGGTGTGGCCGAGAAGCTGTTCGGCGACGAATTCGTAGCCGCCGGAAGCGATGAAGGTCGAACGGAAATTGCCGCGGCACGAATGCATGGTGATCGCCATGTCGGCCGGCTTGCCTTCGAGCGCCAGACTCATGAGCCGCGCGTAGCGCTGCGGCAGCGCGTCCGGGTCGTCGCCGCGCGACCGCGATTGCGCGCGCTCGTTCGGATCGCACACCATCGCCCAGGCGGTGTCGTCGAGCTGCAGATAGCGGCAGCCGGCGTCGTAAAAGGCGCGGATGGTGCCGCGCCAGGCCTTGGCCACGTCGTCGAAGAAGGCTTCGAGATCGGGATAGATGTCCGTCGAGATCGAGGCGCGGCCTTGGCGGAAATGGAACGTCGATGGCGCCGGGATCGTCATTTTCGGCGTGACGCGCGCATGGCTTTTCAGAAACTTGAAGTGCTCCAGCATCGGATGGCCGGAAAAGCCGATCTTGCCGGTGATCTTGATGCCTTCGGCCTTGGTCTGAACGCCGTGAAACTTGATGCCGCCCTCGGTGCTGGTGGGCGTGACGCCATCGAGGCCGCGGAAGAAATCGAAATGCCACCATGAGCGGCGGAATTCGCCGTCGGTGGCGAGCTTGAGGCCGACGCCCTCCTGCTTTTTGATGACGGTCTCGATCTCGCGGTCTTCGACCGCCTTGAGGTCGGCGGCCTTGATCGTCCCCTGCGCAAATCTAGCGCGCGCCTCTTTCAGCGCGGCGGGACGCAACAGGCTGCCGACATGATCGGCGCGGAATGGTGGTGTGGTACGCTGCATGACGACCTCCTGCGTTTCCTCTCCGCACGCTTCAACTTTGTTTTTCGAGACTTGCTTGCTTGCGCAGTGAAGCTTGTCGCGGCTGGCTTTTTCGTTTGAGCATGATCTTTTCCGACCTTCCTTCGCCCGCCGAAGCGGGCTTCGCGAAGGCGGGAAACCGGTTTCCACTTTTCGGGATCATGCTCTGAAGCGGATTTAGCAACGGGCGCGCGCAAGTGTAAATGCCATTGCGCGCGCGGCAGCGAGCGCAGACACTCGCCAAATGCATGGTGAACTATTTGCACAATGAAAAAGGAGTGGGATCGTGCCCCCGCAGTTAAGGCTCTATGAGGACGTGTTGCCGAACGGAAATGAGGCGTCGCTGCCGGCGTTGCCGCGCATGATTTTTGTCGTGCACGGATCGGCCGCAATCGCCGATCGCAGCCTGAAGGCAGAGGAAGCGTTCAGCGGCGAGGGCGCCGTCACGCTCAAGGCCGGCAGCGAAGGCGTTACATTGTGGCGCTGGGAGCTTACGCCGGCCGGCGGCACTGCCGCCACGGCGCCCGGCATGGTCACGCGTGAAAAACTCTCCGCATCGCTTGAGACATTGCCCAAGGGCGAGCTTCTTCTGCGCGGCGACAGTGTGGCGTTTCCGCCGGGCGGCTGCGCGTTTCTGCACCGGCACCAGGGACCGGGCACCCGCTGCGTCTTCGACGGCGCCATCCGCATCGACACCCACGGCAAATCGACGTCCTACGGCCCAGGCGGCGCCTGGTACGAGACCGGCCCCGATCCGGTCTTTGCACAGGCCGCGGACCGGCCGACACGTTTCATCCGCGTCATGATCCTGCCGCATGTTCTGTTGGGAAAAAGCTCGATCGAATATGTCAACGAGGACGACAAGGCGAAGCCGAAGTCGCAAAGCTACAAGCTCTATGCCGACATGCCGATCGCGACGGTGGGCGCATCCTGAAATTCGGGCGTCATTCCGGCCGAGTGCAACGAGAGCCGGAATCCATAATCACGATTTGTGCAGAACGATATCGGACCGTGGTTATGGATTCCGGGCTCGCCGCTATCGCGGCGCCCCGGAATGACGGAGCTCACATCGGCTTGTAGCCGCGCTCCATGTCGACGTCGATGAGCATCGAGGTGCCGCTCTGCAGCGCTTTCCCGATCAAGTCGGTCGTGTCGTGCACGGTCTTGGCGCGGTGGGCGTCGATACCGAGCGCATGCGCCAGCCCGACAAAATCGATCGCCGGGTCGTTGAGCTCCATGCCGACGAAATTGTCGGCCTGCTCGGCCAGCCCGCGCAGCATGACCAGGCGCTGCTTGAGGATGCGATAGCTCGTATTGTTGAAAATCACCCAGACGATCGGCAGCCGGTAGCGCGCCGCGGTCCACAGGCCCTGAATGGTGTACATGGCGCTGCCGTCGCCGACGAGCGCCACAACCGGCCGGTCGGGCAGCGCGACCTTGACGCCGATCGCCGCCGGCAGTCCCCAGCCGATGCCGCCGCCGCGCAAGCCGTAAAAGCTCTGCGCGTCATCGCTGTTGATCAGCGAGCGCGCGCCGGGCGCCGACGACAATATTTCCTCGATTACCACGGCGTCCTTCGGCAGCATGCTGCCGATCGCTTCGAGGAGCGCGAGCGGCTGCACCGGCGCCTTGCCGGCGAGCGCGCGGGCCTTGGCGCGAAACGCCTCGCGGTCTTTTTTGATGGTCTCGGTGGCGGATTTGAGCCGCGCACTTGCCGCGCTCTTGGCGCCCGCACTCGTGCGCGCGCCGAGCGCCGCCGTGATATCGGGCAGCGTCGCTTTCGGATCGCCAAGGATCGCGACCTGCGCCGGATAATTCTTGCCGATCTGCCACGGATCCGAATCGAGATGTATGAGCGGCAAGCCCTTTGGCCACGGATCGACGTTCGATGTCAGCGACCAGGTGAACAGATCGCCGCCGACGGAGAACAACAGATCGTGCTGGTCGAGCACCTCGCGCACGCCCGCTTGCGAGCGCGTCATCGATCCGCGATAGAGCGGATGCGACGCCGGAAACGACGCGGTGTTCGGGATGAACTCGACGTAAACGGGCGCGCCGACCATTTCGGCGAGCGCAGCAAGCTCCTTGTGCGCCCGGCTCTGCGCCACGGCATCGCCGGCGATGATGACTGGGCGTTCGGCCTTGGCGAGCAGGTCGGCGGCGGCGGCCACCGCATCGGCGTCGCCGCGCATCCGCGGCGCAACGCGCGTCGGCTCGAGCAGATCGATGTCGGCATCGCTCTTCAAAATGTCGCCCGGCAGCGACAGGAACACCGGGCCGGTCGGCGGCGCCAGCGCCGTCTTCACCGCGCGGTGCACGTAGCGCGGCAGGTCCTCGACGCGATGCACCTCGGCGGCCCATTTGACGAACGGCCGCGCCAAGGTCGGCAGGTCCGCGGTCAGCACCGGCTCGGTGACGACATATTCGAGGTCCTGCTGGCCGGCAGTGACGAGCACCGGCGCGTTGGCTTTCATCGCGTCATAGAGCATGCCCATGGCGTTGCCGAGGCCGGGCGCGACATGGAGATTGAGCACCGCGAGATTGCCGGAAGCCTGGGCGTAGCCGTCCGCCATCGCCATCAAGGCCGCTTCCTGGAGGCCGAGGATGTAGCGGATGTCGTGCTCGACCGCGAAGGCATCCATCAGCGGCAGTTCGGTGGTGCCGGGATTGCCGAACATCACCGTGACGCCCTCCTGCTTGAGCAGGTCGAGAAACGCGCGTTTTCCGGACATCACGGGCAAGGTTGCTTCCTCCGGCTTGTGATCCTGAGATCAGTCAGTATTTCGATTGCCCAAGTCGGCTATAGCCGACTTGGGTGGCGCGAGCCCGGAAATCATAACCACGATATTCGCAGGTTTACGATGACGAGAATATGCCAGCCTACTCGTTCCGACTGAGCTCACTCTTTCCAGATTTTCAACGCACAGTGGGAGGCAATGTGGGTGAAGTCATTATCGCTCGTGAGCATCGTCAGATCATGACGGATGCAGAGCTCGGCCAAGAGGGCGTCGATCGTTCCGATTTGTACGCCGGCGCGCCGGCAGCGATTGCGTAATTCGGCGGCTTGAATGTGATCGTCCCGGTCCGGAGCCAATAGGGGCACGTCGGCAAACCGGTCCAGAATCTGTTCGCGGGCTTTCGGGCCCGCAAATCCTTGCAGAAGCTCCTGGAGGACGAGACCCGTTGTCAGGATTGTCTCGCCGGTCTCGATGGCGCGCACGAGCGCCCGCACTTCCTTTGTAGACGAGGGGATGTCGCGCCGTAATGCAAGCGACCAGATGCTGGTGTCGACGAAAAGGCTCACTCGCGCCGGCGCTCCGCCTTGTAATCATAAGACTGGTCCCACTCCAGCTTCCCCATCAGATCGAGCAGGCGCTTTTGCCGTCGTCGCGCAATGAACTCCCGCAAGGCCTTCGTCACGGCAGCCTTTTTCGTGCGCTCGCCGCTGAGTTCGAGCGCCCGTTCGATGAGTTCGGGATCGATCGACAGGTTCGTTGCCATGTTCGTTACTATGTTCGTTATGTGTGTGAATCATCACACACATAATCACACATCATAATCTATCCCGCAATGATTTTGATCGCGCACGGATGGGCTTGTTCCCATTATGGGAACCCGTTATAGTCGGGCATGAGGGTGATTGCTCGAAGCGTGCTCATCGCGTTCGCGGGTAAGCACCCCGAAGCGAAGGTATCGCTCGATCGATGGCACGCATTGGTGAAGGCGGCGCATTGGATGTCGACCGATGAAATCCAAAAGGCAGCACCGAAAGCCAAAGTGTTGAATCGCGAGCGCGTCAGATTTGAAGTCGCAGGCGGAAATTATCGACTGGTAGCGGCGTTCGACTTCCGCCGGCAGATCGCCTTCGTGAAGTTCTTAGGCACACATGCCGCGTACGATCGCATCGATGTGCTGACCGTCTCGCAATTCTAGGGGTTATCGCTCATGGACATCCGGCCTATTCGAACAGATGAGGATCACCGTGCAGCGCTCGCTGAAATCGAGTCGCTTTGGGGTGCGTCGCAGGGAACCGAAGCAGGCGACAAGCTCGATGTGCTTGTCGCTCTTGTTGAAATTTACGAAGCGAACCGGTGGCCGGTCGCGATCGAGGGCAGTTTCGATCCGATCGACGTGCTGCGATACGTCATTGACGAATTGGGTCACACCCAGGCCGAGCTTGCCGAACTTCTCGGCTCACGTTCGCGCGCATCGGAAATTCTCGCACGCCGGCGCGCGCTGACTGTCGAAATGATCCACACGATCAGCGAAGCATGGAAGATTCCGGCAGACCTTTTGGTCCGCCCGTATAAGGTCGAGCGCGCCGCTTAGCGGCCTATGTCGGGAAACGCTGGTGCCGCGGAAGGGATTCGAACCCCCGACCCCCGCATTACGAATGCGGTGCTCTACCGGCTGAGCTACCGCGGCTGACCAGCGGTACGCCGTCCTAATACCCGGAAACTGTAAACGCAAGAAGTACGGATGTCGGCATGGCTCGCGGGTCCTTCGGGCGTGCTATTTGGCCGGCCGCGGCCGTTGAAACCGCGCGTCCTTCGCATAGCTAAGGTCCGGGCCGCAAAAATTGGAAGTGCCATGCCTGCTTACATAATTTCGGATGTCACTGTGAAAGACCGCAACGCCATGGAGGAATATCGGACGCGCGCGGCGCCGACGATCGCGCTCTATGGCGGGCGCTATCTGGTGCGGGGCGGGGCGGTCGAGCCGCTTGAGGGAACCTGGTCGCCGCGCCTATTCATCATCGCCGAGTTTCCGGACCTCGAAACGGCGCGGACCTGGTATTGCTCCGCGGAATATGCAGGGGCTCTTGCCTTTCGCGATGCCGGGTTGAGCCGGAATTTGATTCTGGTCGACGGGGTCCCGCAACCGCTATAGAGCGGCGATCCAATAGAGCGTCTTTTAGGAGCGCCGTTTTGTCCAGCATCACCGAGCCCGCGCGCGACACGCCGATCTTCGGCGCGTTCGAGATCGTCGTCCTGGGCGGCGGGCCTGCCGGTATCGCTGCGGCTGCCGCGGCTGGCGCGCAGGGGCGCAAGACGCTTCTGCTCGAACGCTATGGGTTTCTCGGCGGTATGGGCACCGCCGCCGGCGTGACGAATTTCTGCGGCCTGCATGCCAATGTTCACGGCGATATCCGTCAGGTCGTGCACGGCGTCGCCGACGATCTGCTCGGCCGCATCGATGCGCTCGGCGGTCTGAACGAGCCGCATATGATCTTCGGCAAGACCAAGGCGCAGGCCTACGACACCGCGGCCTATAAATGCGCGGCGGACGATCTTCTCGGCGCGCGCAAGGTGGATGTGCTGTTTCACGCACTCGCCGCCGGTGTCGTGATCGATGGCGCGCGCATCGACGCTTTGCTGGTCGAGACCAAATCCGGCCGCGTGGCGGTGCGCGCGGATATGTTCATCGATTGCTCGGGCGACGGCGATCTGGCGAGCTTCGCCGGCGCGCCGTTCGAGATCGGCGATGCCGACGGCAACATGCTCTATCCGACCATGATGTTCCGCCTCAACGGTGTCGATCCGGAAGCGGCCGGCGAAGCCTGGAAGACCATTCCGGCCTTGATGGATGAAGCCGAGAGGCGCGGCGTGCGCTTTCCGCGCAAAGGCGCGATCGTGCGGCCGATGAAGCACGAAACCGAATGGCGGGTGAATGTCACCCAGCTCAAGACTGGCAATGGCCGGGCCATCGACGGCACCGATGCGCGCGAATTGAGCGCCGGCGAGATCGAAGGCCGCCGCCAGGCGCTGGCGTTTTTTGAATTCCTGAAAGCGAATGCGCCCGGCTTTGCTTCCTCTTATGTCGTCGATATCCCGCCGCAGCTTGGCATCCGTGAAACGCGGCGCGTCACCGGCCATTACAGCCTGACGCGCGATGACGTGCTCTCATGCGCGAGCTTTGACGATACGATCGGCGTCAACGGTTGGCCGATCGAAGCCCATGTCGCGGGCGACGTGGTCTGGGACTGGCCTGATATTCCGGGCTCGCGCGGGTTCAATCATTTGCCCTACCGCATGCTGCTGCCGCTCAAGATCGATAACCTGCTGGTGGCCGGGCGCTGTGCGTCGATGACCCACGAGGGCCAGTCCGCCGCCCGCGTCTCGGGCGCCTGTTTCGTCATGGGTGAAGCCGCGGCAACAGCGGCGCATCTTGCGCTTGCCGCGCACGCCAATCCGGTGGATATCGACGTGACACGATTACAGCAAACGCTAAACAGGAACGGCGTCTTTCTAGGGGTGGAAACAAAATGAAGAAAATAGCTCTTTTCATCGGCGTGCTTTTGGCCGCGTTCCAAGCTACCGCCGCGCCGGCTTTGGCGCAGGACACCGTGCATGTCTGGCCGGCCAAGACGGTGCGGATCGTCGTGCCATTCGGTCCGGGCTCGACGCCCGATATCGTGGCGCGCCTCATTGCCGACAGCTTGGCGCAGAAATATCCAAGCTCGGCCTTCATCGTCGAGAACAAGCCGGGCGCGAGCGGCAATATCGGCACCGATGCGGTTGCCAAAGCGGACCCGGACGGCACGACCATCGGGGTAAGCATCGGCGGGCCGCTTGCCATCAACACGCTTTTGTTCGCGTCGCTGCCTTACGATCCGGCAAAGGACATCGCCGCGGTGACACAGCTCGTCACCATGCCGAGCGTGCTTGCGGTCAATCCGAGCCTCGGCGTCAACAGCGTCGCCGAGCTGATCGCGCTGCTCAAGCGCGAGCCGGGCAAATACGATTTCGGCTCCATCGGCAACGGCTCGCTGTCGCATCTGTCGATGCAAGCAATCGCGCTCAAGAGCGGCACGCAGATCGTGCACGTTCCCTATCCGGGCTCGCCGCAGGCGATGACGGCGGTGATGCGCGGCGATGTGCAGATGGCCTGCCTGCCGGCGGCCTCCGTTGTCTCGCTCGCCAAGGCCGGCAGCGTAAAAATGCTCGCGGTGTCGCTTGCCAAGCGCTCGCCGTTCCTGCCCGATCTGCCGACCTTGAAGGAATCCGGCATCGACGTGGAAGCCGACACCTGGATGGGCCTGATCGCGCCCGGCAAGACGCCGCCCGACCTGGTCGCGAAGATCAACAAGGACGTGGTGGAGGCGATCCGCTCGCCCGCCGTCCGCGACAAGCTGGCGACGCAATATATGGAGCCGGTCGGCAATTCTCCGGCGCAATTCCGCGCCGTCATCAACGCGGAAGTGTCGCGCTGGGCGCCGGTCATCAAGGCGGCGGATATCAAGCTGAACTGATCCGCGTTACTTCGTGTCGGCTTCCGCGCGCAACTTGAAACGCTGGATCTTTCCGGTTGCGGTTTTCGGCAGCTCGGTACGGAACTCGATCCAGCGCGGATATTTATAGACCGCGAGCTTTTGCCGGCACGCGTCCTGGAGCTTTTGCGCGAAGTCGGCGCAGGCCAAATCCTGGGTCTTGAGCACGACGAAGGCCTTGGGCTTGATCAGCGCGTCGGTGTCCGGCCAGCCGACGACGGCGGCTTCGAGCACGTCGGGATGGCTTTGCAGCACGCCCTCGACTTCGAACGGCGAAACATACATGCCGGAGACTTTCAGCATGTCGTCGCGCCGGCCGCAGTAAACAAAATAGCCGTCGTCGTCCTCGACATATTTGTCGCCGGAGCGGGTCCATTCGCCCAAGAAGGTGGAGCGCGATTGGTCGCGATTGTTCCAATACATCATCGCGCTGGTCGGGCCGCGCACTTGCAATTCGCCCATCTCGCCGCGGGTCTTGATCGTCTCGCCCTCGTCATCGACGAGGCGGATGTTGTAGCCCGGCACCGGCCTGCCGGTGGTGCCGTATTTCACTTCGCCCGGGCGATTGCTGAGGAAGATGTGCAGCATTTCGGTCGAGCCGAGGCCGTCGAGAATGTCGGTGCCGTAGCGCTCGCTCCAGCGCCGCCCAATGTCAGATGGCAGCGCTTCGCCCGCCGATACGCAGCGCCGCAGTTTCAGCTCGGCGCGCTGCGGCGCCGCCGGGCTTGCCAGAAACGCGGCATAGAAAGTCGGCACGGCGTAGAACACGCTGACCTGATGCTTTTTCAAAACATCCGCGACCAGATCCGGCGTCGGCCGCTGCGCCAACAGCACCGTGGTCGCGCCCGCCGACATCGGAAAGGTCAGCGCGTTGCCGAGCCCGTAGGCGAAAAACAATTTCGCCACCGAATAGCAGATATCGTTCTCTTTGATGCCGAGGATCGGCCCGGCATAAAGGTCGTCGGTGAGTTTCAGATCGGCATGCGTATGCACCGCGCCTTTCGGCTTGCCGGTCGAGCCTGATGTGTAGAGCCAGAAGCACATGTCGTCGCGCGTGGTCGGCGCCGTCACCGGCGCGGTGCTCGCTTGCGCCAATAGGTCATCGAAGCGCGGCGCGCCGTGCGATGTTTCGCCGGAGACGATGACGTGTTTGAGCGTTTGAAGGTTTTGCGCCTCGCGGATCGCCTTGCCGAATTTCGGCAGCAATTCTTCGGAAACGATGAGCAGCCGGGCGCGGCTGTCGCGCAGCATGAAACAATAATCGTCCTCGGTCATCAGCGTGTTGACCGGCACCGCGACCACGCCGGCCTTGATAGCGCCAAGGAATGCGGTTGGCCAATCCACGGTGTCGGCAAGGCACATCAGGATGCGCTCCTCGCGGCGGATGCGGAGTGAGCGCAGCACGTGGCCGAAACGCTCCACGCGCTCGGCGAGATCGGCATAAGTGTATGTGCCGCGATGATCGATGAAGGCTGTCTTCTCAGCCCGGCCGGCATCAAGATTGCGCTTGAGAATGTCGGCGGCGAAATTGTAATCGCGCGGGATTGCTGACGGGCTCGCACTTGCGCTCTGCTGAGCGATACTCATCTCGGCGGTTCCCTCGGCGGCTTCCTTGCGATGGGGGCTTCGTGGTTCTTGCTCGGGACTGCCCACCGATTGCCCACCGCAAACGCATTATGCCGACGTAAAAATTCGGCCGCAATGCCGTAAGCAAATTGTCCCTGAAACAGCCTGTGTTCGGGATGAAATTGCGCTATGAGATGGCCGCCAAAGAACGTGCCGCGACAAATAACCCCGAAAACGCCCCTCCGCCGGAGCCTGCCGTATGATTTTGAGCCGCGATCGCATTCTGACCACCCATGTCGGCAGCCTGCCGCGCAACGAGACTTTGAGTGACCTTCTGATCGCGCAGGAAGAAGGCAAGGCCTACGACGCCAAGCTGATGGCCGCCGAAATGGACAAAGCGGTTCGTCACGTCGTGGAAAAGCAAGTTTCGGCCGGCATCGACGTCGGCAATGACGGCGAGCAGCGGCGGATCGGCTTTCAGACCTATGTGCCGCAGCGCATGTCGGGCTTCGCCGGCGTCTCGAAGCGCCGCCGCGGCCGCGAGTTCGAGGAATTTCCCGAACTGGTCAGTTATCTCATGCGGCGCTTTCCCAATCCGCCCAAGAGCCAACAGGGCGCGCCGGAAGCGCAGGCCGAGATCAAATATCGCGATCGGAAGCCGATCACCGATGAGACGGCGGGCTTCAACAAGATCGCCGATGAGCTGCACGCCTTCTCCGAGCGGTTCATGACGGCGCCTTCCCCCGGCATTATCTCGACCACGATGCTCAACGCCTATTACGAGACGCACGACGCCTATCTCGACGCCATCGCGCGCGAGATGAAGAACGAATACCAGACCGTCCATAAGGCCGGCCTCGTATTGCAGATCGACGCGCCCGATCTGGCGATGGACCGCACCATGATGTATCGCGATCTTTCGGACGCCGATTTCATCAAGCGTTGCGAGCGCCATGTCGAGGCGATCAACAACGGCATCGAGGGCATCCCGCGCGACCGCGTGCGCCTGCACATCTGTTACGGCAATTGGGAAGGCCCGCACATTCACGACATCGCGCTCGATAAGATTCTTCCCGCGCTCTATCAGGCCAAGGTCGGCGCGCTGTCGATCGAGTTTTCCAATCCGCGCCATGCCCATGAATATGCGGCGCTCAAGCGCGTGCCGTTTCCGAAAGACATGATCCTCATTCCCGGTGTGGTCGAGACCACCTCGAATTTCGTCGAGCATCCGGAAGTGGTGGCGCGCCGCATCGAGGAGGCGGTGGCGACGATCGGCGATCGCGAGCGCGTCGTCGCCTCGACCGATTGCGGCTTCGGCACCTTCACGCGGCGTGAATGGGTCATCGCGCCGGCGGTCTGGCTGAAGCTCAAAGCCATCCGCGACGGGGCGGATATCGCCTCCGCCCGGCTTTGGGGTAAAAGGACGGCGGCCTAGCAAGTCTGGATTGTTCTTCGTCGCCCCGCTCCCCGCAATGACGTAAAATCAATTTGCAACCAATAGGAAACTCAACCGTGATCGATCTCTACACCTGGACGACGCCGAACGGCCGCAAGGCTTCCATCGCGCTCGAGGAATTCGGCATGCCCTATACCGTGCACCCGGTCGACATTTCCAAGGACGAGCAGTTCAAGCCGGAATTCCTCAAGATCAGCCCCAACAACCGCATCCCCGCGATCGTCGATCGCGACAACGGCATGAGCCTGATGGAATCCGGCGCCATCCTGATCTATCTCGCCGACAAGACCGGCAAGCTCCTGCCGAAAAGCGGCGAGGACCGCTACCGCACCATCGAATGGCTGATGTGGCAGATGGGCGGTCCGGGCCCGATGCTAGGCCAGGTCCATCATTTCGTGAAATACAATCCGGGCAAGGCGCCCTATGCCGAGGAGCGCTACCTCAAGGAAGCACACCGGCTCTATGGCGTGCTCGACAAGCAGCTTGCCAAGCACGATTACGTCGCCGGCGATTATTCGATCGCCGATATCGCGATATGGCCGTGGATCTCGCGCTACGAATGGCAGACCGTGGACATGAACAAATACCCGAACGTCAAACGCTGGTACACCGCCATCGCCAATCGCCCGGCGGTGCAAAAAGGCTATAAGGTGCCGAAGGATACCGGCCCGATCCCGATGCCGTGACTTCGTTTCCGTCACCCTGAGGTGGCGGCGAAGCGGCCCTCGAAGGGCGACGGCCCGCGGTATAAACGCCTGCACAAATTAGCTACAGTATGGCTCACATTTGCCGTGGCCGCTCATCCTTCGAGGCTCGCTTCGCTCGCACCTCAGGATGACGGTTTACTCAGGAGGAGCTTCCCATGGACGACATCACCAAGCGCGATCCGATCAAGATCACCGCCGACGACATCAACCCGCGCTACAATTGGGGCCGCCATTTGCCGGTGCTCGGCACCATGGGGGTCGATTTCGAGGAGCGCGTCGATTACCGGCGCCTGCACCGCTACCGGCTCGCCCGCGCGCAGGCGGCGCTCGAAGCGTCCGATCTCGGCGCGCTGTTGTTGTTCGACGACAACAATATCCGCTACGTCACCTCGACCAAGATCGGCGAATGGGCGCGCGACAAGCTTTCGCGCTTCGCGCTGTTGACGCGCGGCGGCGATCCGATCCTGTGGGATTTCGGCTCGGCCGCCGTGCACCACAAGCTCTATTCGCCCTGGCTCAAGCCGGAGAACTGCAAGGCGGGCCTCGTCGGCCTGCGCGGCACGGTGGATCCTGCGTTTGGCCTGATGAAGCGCCATGCCGAGGAAATGGCGGCGATCCTCAAAGCGGCCGGCGTCGCTAAAATGCCGGTCGGCGTCGACATCATCGAGCCGCCGATGCTGTTCGAACTGGAAAAGGCCGGGCTGAAAATCAAGGACGGCCAGCAGGTGATGCTCAGCGCGCGCGAGGTTAAATCGTCCGACGAGATCGCGCTCCTCAACCGCGCCGCCGCGATGGTCGACGGCGCCTATGACGTCGTCAACCAAATGCTGCGCCCCGGCATCCGCGAAAACGACATCGTCGCCGAGGTCAACAAGTTCCTCTACACCCACGGCTCCGACGACGTCGAAGCGGTCAACGCCGTGTCCGGCGAGCGCTGCTCACCGCATCCGCACAATTTCACCGACCGCATGATCCGCCCCGGCGACCAGGCCTTCTTCGACATCCTGCAATCGTTCATGGGTTATCGCACCTGCTACTACCGCACCTTCAACGTCGTGCGCGCCACCGACGATCAGCGCGACGCCTATAAGATGGCGCGCGAATGGCTCGACAATGCCATCGCCCGCATCAAGCCCGGCGCCTCGACCGCGCATATCTGCGAGGTGTTCCCGAAAGCGGAGGAGTTCGGCTTCCCCGACGAAATGGCGGCCTTCGGCCTGCAATTCGCCCACGGCCTTGGGCTCAATCTGCATGAGCGGCCGATCATCTCGCGCGTGGTGTCGATGGATCACCCGACCGAGATCGTGGAAGGCATGGTGTTCGCGATCGAGACCTATTGCCCGGCCAAGGACGGTTACTCGGCGGCCCGCATCGAGGAAGAGGTCGTGGTCACCGACAAGGGTTGCCGGCTGATCTCGCTGTTCCCGGCGGAGGAACTGCCGATCTCGGCGAAATACTAATGTTGTTCGTTCCCCGGACGCGGTGCAGCACGAAGCGAAGCGGAGTGGTGCACCGCTGATCCGGGGTCTTGGCATGCTCGGCGCATAATAGTTCTGAGATCGCGACGATCCCGGGTCTGCAGCGCACCACTTCATGCTGCGCTGCGCCCGGGAAACGGTTCAGGTGCTATGCGCAGCCGTTATTTTGTCTATATCCTGGCTAACCGGCCCAAAGGGGTACTTTACGTCGGCGTGACCGGCGATCTGCCGCAACGTATCTGGCAGCACAGAACAAAGGCTGTTCCGGGATTTACAAGCAAGTACGGGGTCACACGCCTGGTCTATTGTGAAGAGCATGCCTCTATTCTGAAGGCGAGAGAACGTGAGCGAGCGTTGAAACGGTGGCGCAGAGCCCGGAAATTCAAATTGATCGAAGACGTCAATCCGGATTGGCGCGATCTGACCGATGAACTTGTCACGCTCTGAATCACGTTCCCCGGACGCGGTGCAGCACGAAGTGGTGCACCGCTGATCCGGGGTCGTCGCAAGCTCGGCGCTCTCAGTGTTCTGAGATCGCGACGATCCCGGGTCTGCAGCGCATCACTCCGCTTCGCTACGTGCTGCACCGCGCCCGGGAAACGAAGCGCACAAATAGAAAAACGGCCGGGCTATGCGCCCGGCCGTTTTTAGTTTCTCAAGCGAGATTTATCCCGCCGCCCGGATCAAGCCGGCGTCAGTTGAACGAATAGTTCAGGCCCGCGCGCACCACCGTGAAGCGCTCGTTGAACTTGACCGGCGCATTGATGGCCGCGAACGTCGCATGCGTGCTGTTGCCCGCATTGATGTAAAGCGACTCGAGCTTCGCCGTCCAATGCGCGTCGAGCGCCACTTCGGTGCCGCCGCCGAACGTCCAGCCTGAGCTGGTCTTAGTGGTCACGCTTGACGTGCCAGGTCCAAACCCCGCTACCGGTGGGATCGTCGGCATAACGCCGTCCTGGAAATTCACGAAGGCAACGCCGCCGGTGAAGTAGAGCAACGCCGGACCGGTCGTGGTGCCGACGCGGCCGCGGATCGTGGAGTACCACGACGTTTTTTCGGTGAAATTAATGTTCAGGTCGTTGAAATCGGTCACGGTGTGCTTCACCGAAAGCGCGTTGAAATCGCCTTCCACGCCGAGCAGATATTTATTCCAGAGCATGTAGTTGTAGCCGACCTGGCCGCCGCCGGCGAAGCCGAGGCCGTTGATGTCGTTGTTGCCGATGGCCAGGGTCGCGGAAGCCGTCTGGATCATCGACGAGCCGACGCCGGCATTGCCGCCGACATAGAATCCGTTCCAATCGTGCGGCGAGGGCATCGTCGTGCCGTTGAAGAACGGCAATCCATCCCATGGGCCGTCGAACCGATAATTCAGACCGGTTTTGATGACCTGATAATTGTGACTGAAAGTCGTGGGCGTTCCCGGAACGCCGCTTGAGTTCGACGCGAATGTGTGAGTGCCGCCGTCGATGTAGAGATATTCGGTTTTTTCCGTCCAATTGCGCGACAGTTTGACTTCGATGCCGCCGCCGATCGCGGCGCCGGCCGTGGTCACCGTGCTCTGCGTGGGTCCGGGAGGATTGCCGAACGTGTCGGTGGCATGGACCCAGCCGCCGCCGCCGGTGACGTAGATCAAGGCGGGGCCGGTCACATAGCCGAACCGTGCGCGGGCCGTGGCGTACCAGCTATCCTTCGTGCCGGCAGTGACGATGCCAGAGTCATTCCATTCGCCGAACAGGCGCTTGCCGCCGAGATAGCCGAAGTCGCCTTCGATGCCGACCAGCCAGGACGGGGCAAATTGCCAATTGGCACCTGCGGTGGCGCCGCCGGTCCAGCCGCCGTCATTCAGGTTGACGGTGCCGCCAAAAGTGCCGGCGGTCCCAGGGGGAGGCGTGGTGGCGCTCGATTGGTTGAGCGTGTTGCCGTAGTAGCCGCCGAGATAGAATCCGGACCAATCGTAAGCGACGGCGGCCGGCATCGGCGGCGGGGGTGCAGGCCGCACCGGAAGATCCGCAGCATTCGCAGCACCGATGAAAGCAAGCAGCGCCGCGCCGCCAAGAAGAATCTTTTTCATGTCCATCTCCGTCGCCCTGTGCCGCTAATATACAGGCGGTCGCCGGGAAAAGGTGCCTCAAGGCGCCCGCTAAGTTCTCTCCAAGCTTGATTTTGCGCCAGTGTGGATTCAGGGCCACACTCAAGGTGGTATTAAATTACTGATTTCAATCATCTTTTGGCTTTTGGTAGGGTTAACTAGGCACCCACGCTCTTTCGGCGTAACCCACGGCCTTCCACGCCCTCCAGACAGCCCCCCGAACATGACCGCATCCGAACTGCCGAAAACCGCCATCGCCGAGCAATTGGTGCAAAAGATTCGCGTGCTCGATTCGGCAAAGCTGCCGCAAGCCGTGCGGGAAAAATGCCAACAGCTTGTCATCGACGTCGTCGGCCTCGCGGTCACATCACGCAACCAAGAGTACGTAAAGTGCACCCTTGAAGGCTGCGACGACGACGGCCCCTGCACCGCGATCGGACATAGCCGCACGCTCAGTGCCGCCGCGGCGGCGATCGTCAACGGCACCGCGATCCATGGCGAGGATTTTGACGACACGTTCGAAGGTGGCCCGATCCATGCCGGCGCCGTCATTGTGCCTGCCGTGCTGGCGGCGTGCGAGCGGTACAATCTCGGAGGGCAAGCAGCCCTTCTCGGCATCGCCGTCGGCGTCGAGACCATGTGCCGCTTGTCGACGGTGGCGCCGACGCTGACGCACAAAGCCGGATTTCATCCCACCGCCGTGTTCGGCGCGGTCGGCGCCGCGGCCGGCGTCGGTGCCGCGTTCAAGCTCAGCGAACGGCAGATGGTCGATGCGCTCGGCACTGTCGGTTCGATGGCGTCGGGCATCATCGAATATTTGGCCGAAGGCGCGTGGACCAAGCGGCTTCATGCCGGCTGGGCGGCGCAGTCCGGCTTGCGCGCCGCGCTTCTCGGCCGCGCCGGATTCTTGGGCCCGCGCACGGTGTTCGAAGGCGTGCACGGTTTCTTTCACGGCTTCGCCAACACGACGAAAGGCGATTACGAGGCGCTCATCGCTGACTTCGGGACGAAATGGGCCACCGAGACGCTGGCGTTCAAGCCCTATCCGTGCGGGACCATGACGCATCCCTATATCGATTGCGCGCGCCGGCTCGCCAAAAAAGTGAAGGCCGAAGACATCGTCGAGATAGTGTGCGACGTCGGCGAGGGCACGGTGCATCGGCTGTGGGAGCCGCTGGCATCGAAGCATCGCCCGAGGAACGGCTATGCCGGAAAATTTTCGTCGCCCTATTGCATCGCCACCGGCTTCGTCCGCGGCAATGTGGCTTTAAGCGATTTCACCGACGCTGCGGTGAAGGATCCCGTAGTGCTCGCCGTTGCCGGCAAGGTGCGCTACCGGATCGATCCGAAGAATCCGTACCCGAAGAATTTCACCGGCCACATCCGCGCCACGCTGCGCGACGGTTCGGTGGTCGAGGAGCGCCAGCCCTATATGCGCGGCGGCGCGCACGAGCCGCTGACCCGCGCCGATATCGAGCAGAAATTTTTGCTCAATGCGCAGCACGGCGGCTGGAGCGCGGAGCGCGCGGCGAGCGCGCTGAAGCTGATCGGCGGCTTGTTCAAAGGGCCGGTCGATCTCGCGCCGTTGCGGGGATAAATCTGCGACGCGTGCGTAGGGTGGGCACCGCGGCGTGAGAGCCAAGCCGCGTGGGCAAAATCGTGCGCCCGCGGTGCCCACGTGGTGGCGCATGCGCAGACGATTTTGCCCACCCTACGGGCGTCACTTTTCTATTGACAATGGTAACCGTTTCTGTTACACAGCGAATCTCGCTCCCGTGAAGGACCTGCGCCGGAGGCAAACCGGGGTAGGGGAGCGAGGGCGGTGCCCGCGGGCGGACTTGCAAACCGCTCCCGGGCAGCTTCGGGCATCAGCCGCCCAGCACTACGGACTGGGACGCGAGGTGCTCGCTGGACGTGGGACAGGTTCGGGCGGGTAACACCCGCATAAACTGTGTGCGGATCTTTCCCCTGACGGGGGATCAAGGGATCGGCGCTCTGCCAAGTCCCCGGAAGCATGGCCTGAAGTTGCACCTGAGGATGGAATACTCCTCAGGGCAGAACCGCGGTGGAACGCCGATAGATGTGCGCATCCCGAAGGATGCGCGGCCGTGCCGGCGGCACGGCAGGTTGGACTTCGCGTCTGTCGGCGTTCCGCTTCCTTTTCTTGGTTTTCGTAGTGAGCTTCGTAGGGTGGGCTGAGCGAAGCGAAGCCCACGCGGTCAGGCCGCGAAGGGAATGTACAGCGTGGGCACGGCGCTCCGCGCCTTTGCCCACCCTACAAAGATGCCTTCGCCAAACTCGGGCGCCCAAGCGCCGCGAGAACACATGGCTTTATCCGCCCCGCTTGCGAGGCGGGAAGCCGATGGTTAATCGGGTCTTAACCTCGCCGCTCCTATGGTATCCCGTGCTTGAAGCGGCGGGGCCCCGCTGTTGACGATGTACAGGATGAGTACCGAGACTAATTCGTTTCGCGCGCCGAATACGCGCTCGCCGTTTGTGCGTTTGCGAGAGCTTCTCGGCGATACCCCGCCGGGCAAGTCCGCGATCAGCCTTGCTGTGGGCGAGCCGCAGCATGCCATTCCCGCTTTCGTCGGCCCGGTGATTGCCGCGCATGTCAACGAATTCGGCCGCTATCCGATGAACAAAGGCCTCGATGCGTTCGGCGAAGCCGTCGCGCATTGGCTGACCAAGCGCTTTGCGCTCGAACGTCCCGTCGATCCTTTGCACGAAGTGCTGGTGCTCAACGGCACCCGCGAAGGACTTTTCCTCGCGGCACTCGCTGCGAAAAACTACGTGGCGCCGCGCGTCGGGAAACCTGCGGTGCTGATCCCCAATCCGTTCTATGCGGCTTATTCCGCCGGCGCGATCGCTGCCGATTGCGAGCCGGTCTATCTGCCGGCGACGGCGGCGACGGGCTTTCTGCCCGATCTCGGCGCGCTCAGCGACGAGTTGCTGGCGCGCACGGTCGCGGTCTATCTCGCCTCGCCGTCCAATCCGCAAGGCGCCGTCGCCGATCTCGCCTATCTGGAAAAGCTCGCCGCGATGGCGCGCCGCTTCGGCTTCCTCGTTCTCGCCGACGAATGCTATTGCGAAATCTACAGCGAGCACGCGCCGCACGGCATGCTGGAAGCGGCAGGCCCAAATTTCGAAAACGTCGTCGTGTTCCATTCGCTGTCGAAGCGCTCGAACCTGCCGGGCCTGCGCATGGGCTTTGCCGCCGGCGACCGCAAATTCCTCGCCGCCTATCTCGAATTGCGCAATGTCGCGGCGCCGCAAGTGCCGACCCCGATGCAGCACGTCGCCATCGCCGCTTACAACGACGAAAAACACGTCGAGGACAACCGGCGGCTCTATCGCGAAAAATTCGATCTCGCCGATCAGATCATCGGCGACCGTTATGGCTATCGCCGTCCGGCCGGCGGATTTTTTCTCTGGCTCGACGTCGCGGCGCATGGCGGCAGCGAGAAGGCGACGCAGTTGTTGTGGCGCGAGGCCGGCCTCCGCGTCGTGCCCGGCCGCTATCTCGCGCGCGAGCAGTCAGACGGCAGCAATCCCGGCGCGGATTATATCCGCGTCGCCATGGTGCAAAACAACGAGATCACCGCCGAGGCGATGCATCGCCTTGTGGCGGTGTTGGGTTAGAGCGGATTCCGATGAAATTCACTCGTCATTGCGAGCGAAGCGAAGCAATCCAGCACGGCGCCGCCGCTCTGGATTGCTTCGTCGCGTCGCTCCTCGCAATGACGGCTCGACCAGCGACTGAGCAGGTGACGCCATGTCGATGATCGACCGCAGCCTTGACGGCATGGCCGCCCTCTCCGGCCAGCTCGGCACAGTTTTGCGCCGGCGGCTGCGTGAGCTCGTCGGTATCGCGCTCATCAGCCTCGCCATGATGGCGGGGCTGGCGCTGGCGAGCTGGTCGGTGCAGGACCCGTCACTGAGCCACGCCACCGATACGCCGGTGCACAATCTTCTCGGCAGGCCTGGCGCCGTCGCCTCCGATCTGTTGATGCAGCTTCTAGGCCTCGGCTCGCTGGCGCTACTTCTGCCGATCGCGGTGTGGGGTTATCGGCTCCTTGGCCACCGGCGGCTGAACCACGAGCGCCTGCGCGTGCTGCTGTGGATGCTCGGCGCGGTGTTGAGCGCGGCCTTCGTGTCATGCTTGCCGCGCTCCGCGCATTGGCCGCTGCCTTCGGGGCTTGGCGGCGTCGTCGGCGACGCCATGCTGCGGCTGCCCGTTGTGTTGTTCCACGTGCAGCTTGTCGGAACGACGCGGCTGGTTGCCGGGCTTGGCCTCGGCTTCGCTGCGCTCGCCGCCTTCGCTGTCGCGTCCGGCGCGATCTGGGGCGGCGACGCCGAGGACTACGACGACGACGACGAGGACGAAGAACCGGACGACGAAGCGGCCGAGGCGGGCGACGACGCCTGGATCTCGCTCGGCTTCATCGAGCATCATCTGCTCAGCTTCCGCGCCTGGCTCGGGCGGCTGTTTGGCCGCCGCGAACGGATGCCGATGCCGTCGCGCGACAATCCCGCTATTCCGCGGCGCCGGATCGAGCCGCGCTTCGCAAATTCGGCGGCGCACCCAGCCGGTGAAGACGCCGAGGATGACGCCGAGGACGATGACGAGGAAGCAACGCCGCGGGCGCGCAAGCCGCGTGCCGCGAAACCGGCGCGCCGCTCACTGGGCGGCTTCCAAAGTCCTTCGCTCAATCTCCTGACGGCGCCGCGCGCCAGCGAGCGCTCGATCGTGAGCGCCAGTGAGATCGAGGAAAACGGGACGCGGCTCGAAGGCGTGCTGGGCGATTTCGGCGTGCGCGGCGAGATCATCAATGCGCGGCCAGGACCGGTGGTCACGCTTTACGAGCTGGAGCCGGCGCCGGGCATCAAATCGTCGCGCGTCATCAGCCTCGCCGACGACATCGCGCGCTCGATGAGCGCGCTCTCGGCGCGCGTCGCCGTGGTGTCGGGACGCAACGCCATCGGCATCGAACTGCCGAATCCGGTGCGCGAAAAAGTTTATTTGCGCGAGCTTTTGGCGTCGCGCGATTATGCGGAAACCAATTTCCGGCTGCCGCTCTGCCTCGGCAAATCGATCGGCGGCGAATCCGTCATGGTCGATCTGGCGCGCATGCCGCATCTGCTCATCGCCGGCACCACCGGCTCGGGCAAATCGGTCGCCATCAATACCATGATCTTGAGCCTGCTCTATCGGCTGCATCCCGATCAGTGCCGGCTCATCATGGTCGATCCGAAAATGCTCGAACTCTCCGTCTATGACGGCATTCCGCATCTGCTCACGCCGGTCGTCACCGATCCGAAGAAGGCGGTGGTCGCGCTCAAATGGGCGGTGCGCGAAATGGAAGAGCGCTACAAGAAAATGTCGAAGCTCGGCGTGCGCAATATCGACGGCTACAATGCGCGCGTCGCCGAGGCGAACAAGAAGGGCGAGAAACTCAACCGCACCGTTCATACCGGCTACAACCGCGACACCGGCCAAGCGATCTACGAGAACGAGGAGCTCGATCTCGAGCCGCTGCCCTATATCGTCGTCATCGTCGACGAAATGGCCGACCTGATGATGGTCGCCGGCAAGGACATCGAAGGCGCGGTGCAGCGGCTGGCACAAATGGCGCGCGCCGCCGGCCTGCACGTCGTTTTGGCGACGCAGCGGCCGTCGGTCGATGTCATCACCGGCACGATCAAGGCCAATTTCCCGACCCGCATTTCCTTCCAGGTCACTTCGAAGATCGACAGCCGCACCATTTTGGGCGAGCAGGGCGCCGAACAGCTCCTCGGCCAAGGCGACATGCTCTACATGGCCGGCGGCGGCCGCATCAGCCGCGTGCACGGGCCGTTCGTTTCCGACGAGGAAGTCGAGAAGGTAGTGCGCCATCTGAAATCGCAGGGCCAGCCGGAATATCTCGAAGCCGTCACCGCGGAAGAACCGCAGGACGAAGACGGCAATCCGATTTTCGACGCCACCGCGATGGGCGGCGCCGAGGGCGGCGACCTCTACGCGCAAGCGGTGCAAATCGTCACCCGCGACCGCAAGGCTTCGACGAGCTACATCCAGCGCCGGCTGCAAATCGGCTATAACCGCGCCGCATCGCTGATGGAGCGCATGGAACAGGAAGGGGTTGTCGGCCAGCCCAATCACGCCGGCAAGCGGGAAATTCTCGTCGAAGGTCCGGAAGAGAACGCCTTCTGAGGCAAGACAAATGAGGCAAGTTAAATAGGCAAGACAAAGCCTGACAAAGCCTATTGAGAATCGAGCCTTTCGTCTTTAATTCGAAGCAGTAGCCGCGAATTCGCCATACCGCTCCATTAGCGGATTGGCCCGCGGGCGTGCGAAAAGTCCTACAAGTCTTTGCAACGAAAAGTTTCTGCAGGGGCGTGTCAGCGGGAGAGGGATATGGCGGCAACTCGTGCTGCAAAAGCGGCTGCTGCGAAATTTTACGCGGCGATAATTCTCACGGCGGTGGTTTGCGGCGGTCTTACGCTCGCGCCGGCTTTTGCCGAGAGCGTGCCGCTGCCGACGCCGGCGCCGCAGCCAAAGAGCGGTTCCGCTCCGGCCGCGACCGGCACCGCTCCTGCGGCCGACACGCAACAGAAGACCCCCGGCTTCTTCCCGTTCACTTTGCCCTTCGGCAAGGACTCAAATTCCGGCTCGGGCGCCTCGAGCCAGCAAGCGACCGCGTTCGACACCAAGCAGCGCGCGCTTCTCGACAAGGTCAGCGCCTACCTCACGAGCGTGCAGACCATGGTGGGAAATTTCGTGCAGATCGGCCCGGACGGCGGCCGGACCGAGGGCACGTTCTATATCCAGAAGCCCGGCCGGGTGAGGTTCACCTATAACGCGCCGAGCCCGATCGACATTATCGCCGACGGCTCTTCGGTCGTCGTGCGCGACCGCAAGCTCGCGACCCAGGATCTCTATCCGCTGTCGCAGACGCCGCTGCGGTATCTGCTCGCCGACCATCTCGATTTGTTGCGCGATACCGACGTCGTCAGCGTCACCACCGATGACACGTTCACCACCGTGGTCATCGAGCAGAAGCAGGTCATGATCGGCACCAGCCGGCTGATGATGATGTTCGACGCCAAGGATCTGGGACTGAAGCAATGGACCGTCACCGACCCGCAGGGTTTCGATACGACGGTCGCGGTCTACAATCTCGACACCGCGAAGAAGCCCGATCCGAATCTGTTCGTCATCAATTATTCGCGCGACGGCAACGGCATCAGCAATCAGTAAGCTTGAGGCTAAGTTTCGGAAATAGGTTGGCGAAGGCGCCGGCTGATCCTTATATGCGGCGTGTCGTAATTTCCCGCCGCTGATTGCCGATCCCGCATCGTGAAGCTCACCCTGACAACGTGGAATATCAATTCGGTGCGCTTGCGCATCGATCTGGTCGCCAAATTCATCAAATCGGTGCGGCCCGATATTCTGTGCCTGCAAGAGACCAAGTGTCCCGACGACGCGTTTCCGCTCAAGCGGTTCAAGCGGCTCGGTTACGAGAATGTCGCGCTCAACGGCCAGAAGGGCTATCACGGCGTCACCGTTATTTCGCGGCTGCCGTTCGAGCGTTTCAGCATCCAGAATTTTTGCGGCAAGACAGATTGCCGGCATGTTTCAGCGGTGTTCGGCGAGCGCGCAGGCTTACGCGATCCGGTCACGGTGCATAATTTCTACGTTCCGGCCGGCGGCGATATTGCGGATCCCATGGTCAATCCGAAGTTTGCGCACAAGCTCGGATTTCTCGATGAGATGCGCGAAAACGTGGTCATCCGGCCGGAAAAGTCCGAACGCGCAATTCTTGTGGGCGATCTCAATGTCGCGCCGCTCGAGCATGACGTCTGGAGCCACAAGCAGATGGTTCGCGTGGTGTCGCATACACCGATCGAATGCGAGAAGCTCAATCTCGCGCGCAACGCCGGCGGCTGGATCGACACGATGCGCAAGCTGACGCCCGAGCCGGCTAAGCTTTACACGTGGTGGAGCTACCGTTCGCCGGATTGGCGCACCGCCGACAAAGGCCGCCGCCTCGATCACATCTGGACGTCGCCTGAACTCGCCGACCGCGTCTCGACAATCGCCATCGCCAAAACCTATCGCGGCGCTGAACGTCCGTCCGACCATGTCCCGGTAACGGCGACAATGGAAGTGTAAGTGTCGAATTTATTGCGGCCCGGTGCCGCGCGCCAAAGCGGCGCGCACGTTTTCCATTTCGCGGGCCCATTGATCGGCGCGCGTGGCGATCAGTTCGCGCAATCGTACCGCGGCGTCGGGAAAGCTTTCGAGCATTTTGAGGAACATCGCGCGTGAAATGCGCAGCACCAGAGACGGCTCGCGCGCGATCGCGGTCGCCGGCCGGATTGTGTCGGCAAGCAACGCCGATTCGCCGAGCAACGTGCCGGCCTCGGCGATCATCTCGGCGTCGTTGAGCCGTCCGGATGTGAGCGTGAACGAACCGTCCTGCACGACATAGGCGCAATCTGCCGCGTCACCGGCGTTGAACAGCACCTGGCCTTCCTCGACCGTGTAGCTCTCGGTGCTGATGGCAAGGATGCGCAATGCTCCGGCGCCGAGGCGGCGGAGAATGGGAACGCGCTCAAGAAACGCGATGTCGTCCTCGATCGTCATGCCAATCCGCGATTAGAGCATGATCCGGAAAAGTGGAAACCGGTTTTCCGAAAAGATCATGCTCCATCAAGATGCTACGGGACCAGTTTGTAGCCGCCGGCCTCGGTGACCAGAATGGCGGGCGCTGCTGCATCCTTCTCGATCTTCTGCCGTAGCCTGTAAATGTGCGTTTCCAGCGTGTGCGTGGTGACGCCCGAATTGTAGCCCCAGACTTCCTGCAACAATGTCTCGCGCGAAACGGGCTTTTGTCCGGCGCGATAGAGATAACGCAGGATCGAGGTTTCTTTTTCGGTCAGCCGGACTTTGCTGCCTTTGGGGTTAAGGAGCAGCTTCGAGCTTGGGCGAAATGTGTAGGGACCGATGGTGAAGACCGCGTCCTCGCTCGCCTCGTGCTGGCGAAGCTGGGCGCGGATGCGCGCCAGCAGCACCGCGAAGCGAAAGGGTTTTGTCACGTAGTCGTTGGCGCCCGACTCCAGACCCAGAATCGTGTCGGAATCGGTGTCGTGGCCGGTCAGCATGATGATCGGCGCCTTGAAGCCGTTCTTGCGCAGGATGCGCACGGCTTCACGGCCGTCGATGTCGGGCAGGCCGACATCCATGATGACGAGGTCGATCTGGCCGGCCTTGGCGGTCTGCACGCCTTTGCTGCCGTTTTCGACCGCGACGGCTTCGAACTCCTCGTGCAACGACAACTGCTCCGTCAGCGCTTCGCGCAGCTCGGTGTCGTCGTCGACGATCAGGATAGTGCGCGTATTCGGCATTACATCCGGCCCCTGCCGCTTTGCCGCCCGACTGGGCGCGAAGTAGAACACGCAAGGATACAAGAGCAAGCGGCGGTTGGGAATCAGGGCTGGTACACGATGCGCAGGACTTTGCCCAATGAGACTTTGCCCAACGGGACGTCTCTGAGCGTGGTTCGCGTCAGGTCCCGTCCAGGCCTGCGAAATCAGGGCTGGCTTACAGTGGGCGGCAAAACCTTGCCCGTCGCGCTCGGGCGCACGGGCATCCGGGCGTTCAAGCGCGAAGGCGACGGCGGCACGCCAATGGGCGCTTTTCACCCGATTCGCCTGTGGTGGCGAGCCGATCGCCTGCCGCGGCCGCGAACGCTATTGCCGGTCCGCCGCATCGGGCCGAACGACGCCTGGTGCGAGGACCCGTCAGACCGCCGCTATAACCGCGCTTTCACGCGCTCGGCCAATGAACCAGGCGACCGGCTATGCCGGGAAGACGGCCTCTACGACCTCATTATCGAGATCGACCACAACACCCGGCCGCGCGTGGCTGGCTACGGCAGCGCGGTTTTCATTCACGTCGCCCGTGACGCCTTTGGGCCGACCGCGGGCTGCGTCGCGCTGCGGCGGGACGACCTGTTAAGGATGCTTTCGCGAATCGGGCCTAAAACCAGAATCGAGATTCACTCTTAGTCGTCTATTCGGCGGCACGCGGCCGCGAGCCGAAAATCGCGCTGCCGACCCGCACATGGGTGGCGCCGAAGGCAATCGCGGTCTGGAAGTCGGCGCTCATCCCCATCGACAGCAATTTCAGGCCGTTGCGGCGGGCGATTTTGGCGGTCAGCGCAAAGTGTGGGGCGGGCGCTTCATTGTGCGGTGGAATGCACATGAGACCTGAAATCTCGAGGCCATAAGTGTCGCGGCAGGCGGCGAGAAAGGCGTCGGCGCCCTGCGGCAGTACGCCCGCCTTTTGTGCCTCGGCTCCGGTATTGATCTCGACAAAGAGCACGGGATGGCGGCTCTGTTTCTTGATTTCCTTGCTGAGCGCATCGGCCAGGCTTGCACGATCGAGTGAATGAACAGCGTCGAAAAGGGCGACCGCCTCGCGCGCCTTGTTCGATTGCAACGGGCCAATGAGATGCAGTTCGAGGCCCGGCTGTCCGGCGATCAGCGGCGGCCATTTGGCCTTGGCCTCCTGCACCCGGTTCTCGCCGAAAACCCGCTGCCCCGCCGCGATGACCGGCGCGATGGCGTCGGCGCCAAATGTTTTCGAGACCGCGACGAGCGTAACGCCCGACGGATCACGCCTTGCTTCACGGCAGGCGGACGCGATCTCCCGGCGCACCGCCGCGATCCCGATTTCAACGCCGTCCGACCGGCTCATGGTTTCCATCTGGTCAACGCCTTCACGGATTCAATTCAAATTTTAGCTTCATGGCCAAACGCATCTTTACGGGTCTCCTGTAGCTTATGGAACTGGGGTGGGGGAGTGCGGGATGCCGGTCGGCGATCCAAAATCCAAAAAACCGGCGGCGCCGAACAAGCCGATGCTCAGCATTCGCGCCCGGCTGATCGTTCTTGCTTTATTGGCGATCGCACCGCTGATGATCGAGCGTGTCCACGGGCTCGAAAAGGCCCGCGCCACGCGCACCGAACGCGCCAACAGCGATGTGATCGAGCTCGCGCGGCGCGGTGCGGAATCGCAACGCGAGATCATCTATTCGGTTCGCTCGCTCCTCCAGATCGTATCGCGCGTCTATGCCAAGGTGCCGCTCGATTCGCCAAGCTGCAATCAATACCTGGTCGATCTGACGACGAACATTCCCTGGATTCGCGATCTCTCGGTCGCCAGCCCCGACGGCCGCATCAAATGTTCAACGCAGTCTTTGGCGCTGGGCTTGAACGTGTCGGATCGGCCTCATTTTCAGAACGCCCTGAATTCGCGCGAATTCGCGCTCAGCGATTACATGATCAGTCGCGCCAATGATGTGCCCGGCATGGTCGCGACGTTCCCGGCCATCAAGGACGACGGCTCTCTCAACGGCGTCGTGATGGCGGTCATTAATCTGCAATGGATCGGCGATCTCGCGGCGACCGCCGCAGAGCATTCCGGCGCCGCCGTCCTGTTGCTCGATAGCACCGGCACGCTCGTCGCGGGCTCGGCGGATCAGCAAGCCTATATCGGCAATCGCTTTGCCGGCAGCGATCTGGCGCGGAAAATGCTCGCCAACGACAGCGGCACGATCACGGTCGCAGGCCTCGATGGCGTGCAGCGGATTTTCGCTTATGTCCGCGTGCCATGGACGCAGGCGCGGCTCGCCGTCGGTCTCAACGAGAGTGCGGTGCATGCCAGCATCGACCGTGAGATCGACATTGCCTACCTGCAGCTCGTGGCGTTCGGTCTGTTCGTTCTCCTCGTCGCGTGGTTCGGCGGCGAGCAACTGGTGGTGCGGCCGATCCGCTCGCTGGTGCGCACCGCGACACGTTTCGGCCGTGGCGACCTGCATGTGCGTGCGACGCAAGAGCCGTGGGTTGCCGAGTTCGCGCCGCTTGCGGCCGCGCTTGACGACATGGCGGCGAAGCTCGCCGCGCGCGAGGAGGAATTGCAGATCGCAAACCAGCACCTCGATGAGCTGGCCAGCCTCGACGGCCTCAGCGGGCTCGCCAACCGGCGCGGCTTCGACCGCGAGATCGAGCGCGAATGGAAAAAAGCCGACGAGAGCCGTAAACCGCTCGCATTGATGATGATCGACATCGATCATTTCAAGCTGTTCAACGACCGCTACGGCCATGTCTCCGGCGATACTTGTCTGCGCGCGGTCGGCGAAACGCTGTCGCTCGTCACGCTCGAAGAGGCCGTGCTCGTGGCCCGTTATGGCGGCGAAGAGTTCGCGCTACTGCTGCCGGGCCTCGATCTTGATCGCGCGGCGGCGCTTGCCGAAGAGGCGCGCCGGGCCATCGAAGATCTCATGATCAATCACTCGGAATCGCCGATAGGCCACGTCACAATCAGCATCGGCGTCGAATCCATGGTTCCGCAGAAATTCCAGACCTGTGCCAATCTGATCGAAGCAGCCGACAGCGCGCTCTACGACGCCAAGCGCGGCGGCCGTAACGCCGTGGTTGCGCACATGCCTGTTCCGCTGCGCGCGGCATCCTGATCCCCGGCGAGTTCAGGATTTTCGCGTTCTCTTCGTTCTCTTGCCTGGTGTTTTTCTGGCCGCCGGCTTGCGCTTGGCTTGCTTTTGCCGGGCTTGCTTTTGCCTGGTTCGCTTTTCGGGTGGCGCCCAGATCATGCCTTCGAGCTTCATGCCGTCCGGATCGGTGAAATAGACGGCGTAATAATTGCGGCCGTAATACTCGCCCGGCGGATCGACCACATTCATTTCGTTGCCTTCGAGAAATGCGCCGAGCGCATCGACATCTTTGCGGCTCGCAAGCTCGAAGGCGTAGTGGTGAAAGCCAATATCGCCTTTGCGGTATTTCCGCTTCCTGCCTTCGGCGTCTGCGGCGGCGATCCAGAACAGCGTCTTGCCGTTGCTCCAGCCGGCCATATCGGCGTAGTCATGTTTGAGCCTGAAGCCGAGGAATTTGAGGAGCTTGCGGTAAAACTCCTTCGAGCGGTCGAAATCGCCGACGCTCAGAACCAGATGATCGATGCCGACGATGCGAGGCCTTGCGACACGAGGTATTGCGACACGAGGCATGGACTAACTCCGACCTTTCGCTATGCGTATCTTTCGCTAGGCATTTGGTGCGCTCCGACCACCATTGCCGGCCGCTTGCCTTGCGCGGTGCCGCCGCCCAAGATGAGTTCTAAGAAGCGCCACACACGCGCCTCATATTGGTAGGAACGCCATGCCGCGCACTCTGTTCGATAAAATCTGGGATTTTCATCGGGTCGGGCAGCGCGCCGACGGCCGCGATCTTCTCTATATCGATCGTCACGTTCTGCACGAGCTGCATGCGCATCACGCTTTTGCGCAGCTCGAGAAGCAGCAGCGGCCGGTGCGCCGCTCCGATCTCACCTTCGCCGTGCAAGATCATACCGTTGCCACCAAGCCCGGCCGCGATGAAAACACCAATCCGTCGGGAACCGCTTTCATCAAGGCGATGCGCGAGGGCTGCCGCAAGAACGGCATCAGGCTGTTCGACGTCGACGATCGCGAGCAGGGCATCTGTCACGTCGTCGCGCCGGAAGTCGGCATCGTGCTGCCGGGCGCGACGCACGCAGTCCCGGACAGCCACGCCAGCACGGTCGGCGGCCTCGGCGCGCTGGCCTTTGGCTGCGGCACCACCGAACTGGCGCATATCCTCGCCACGCAGGTGATGGCGATGAAGCGGCCGAAAAGCATGCAGGTGCGTCTCGACGGCAAGCTCGGCGCGCATGTCAGTTCGAAAGATATCGCGCTGCGGCTCATTGCCGATCTCGGCGTGGCCGGCGCCCGCGGCTATGCCGTCGAGTATACCGGCTCCGCCATTCGCGCGATGCCGATCGAACAGCGTATGACGCTTTGCAATCTCAACATCGAGATGGGCGGCCGCTCGGGCTTTGTTGCGCCGGACGATAAGACCTTCGTCTGGCTCGAAGGCCGTCCTTACGTGCCGCAGGGCGAGATGTGGGATCGTGCGCTGGCGCACTGGCGCACGCTGACGACGGACGAGGACGCGGAATTCGATCGCGAGGCTGCGCTCGATTGCGCTGATCTCGAACCACAGATCACCTGGGGCACCGATCCAAGCCAAGTCGTCGGCATCTCCGACAAAGTTCCCGAGCCGGCCGCGATCGATTCGAGCCGGCGCGCGGCGGCCGAAAACGCATTCGCCTATATGGGCCTGACGCCCGGGACACCGTTGGTAGGACTGCCGGTGCATCGGGTGTTCATCGGCTCATGCACCAATAGCCGGCTGCCGGATTTGGAAGTCGCCGCCACGATCGTGAAGGGGCGTCGTGTTGCCGAAGGCGTTTTCGCCATGGTCGTGCCCGGCTCGTCGAGCGTGAAGCGCGAGGCGGAAGCGGCGGGGCTCGACCGCGTGTTCCGCGATGCCGGTTTCTTCTGGGGCGAATCCGGCTGCTCGATGTGCGCCGGCGGCAACGGCGACCGCGCCCAGCCCGGCGAGCGTTGCGTCTCGACGACCAACCGCAATTTCGAAAATCGGCAGGGGCCGAAAGTGCGGACTCATTTGGCAAGCCCGGCAACGGCTGCTGCGACCGCGATCGCCGGCCGCATCGCCGATGTGCGGCAATTGGGGGAGACCGTGTGATGCAGCCATTCAGCACTCATACCGGCATCGCCGCGCCGTTGCTGGTCGACGACATGAACACCGACCAGATCGCACCGTTTCTGCCGTCGCGCAGTCTGAAGGACGATTACAAGGTGATGCTGTTCAACCGCGCGCGTTTTCGCGAGGACGGCAGCGAAATTGCAGATTTCGTGCTCAACAAGCCGCAATTCCGCGATGCCGGCATTTTGGTGACCGGCAATAATTTCGGCGCCGGCTCGTCGCGGGAATCCGCGGTGTGGAGCATGCTGGCCAATAATATCCGCGTCATCGTGGCGAAGAGCTTTGCCGATATCTATCGTGAGAATTGTCTGCAGAACGGGCTGCTGCCGATCGTGCTGGATGCCGATATCGCGGATGCGTTTATTGCTCGCGTCGTCGCGGTCGACGGCAAAGCACCGTTCACCGTCGATCTTAAGACCCAACGCATCGGCGGACCCGGCGGCCCGGACGTCGCCTTCGAAATCTCCGGCGCGGATCGCACGCGGCTCCTCGAAGGTCTCGACGATATCGGCATGACGATGAAGCACGTCAACGAGATCGTGAACTGGGAACAGCAGGCCGCCGAGGCACAGCCGTGGCTGCAGGAAGCGGCAGACAGCCGGCGTTGAGTTTTCCCCCCGCTCGCGGCGCGATCCGCTTCAACACTTTTGAAAAAAATGAAAGAGTTCGGGAGCCTGTAGCCAGAGCACTTCATACGTCAGGCCGCCGTGTTGATCGATCCACTCGCGGATGTCGTCCGGGTAGGCCTCCAGCAATTGTTTGGTGGCGAATTCCATCGTGGCGAGATGAAAGCCCAGCACGCCGCCATCCGTTACGCAGATGTCACTCCGCGGAATGTAACCAAGCAGCACGGTACATGCGGACAGGCAGAGGCCCGTAATCCGCACGTTCGGGTGATGTAGAGCCAGTTTCTTCCATTTCTGCTGATATAGAAAAAGAAGGCCTCCGCGATCGTCGGAGATTTCAATCGTCTCGGCGGTTGCGGCGGAAGTGATGAGGGAGAAAATAGTGGCCAAGAGGAATCGCCGCGCCCTGATAGCAAGCTTCGCCCTCATTCCTATTTCGAAAATGCGGCATGCCGGATAAAATGGCGGCTGTGGTTTCAAGCGGCGACCAGTTGCATAAAATAAACTTTGGAACCACGCCCCATAAGTCGTCTGGCGATGAGATGCGCAATTTAACACGTCGCTCGCCAGTGACCAGAGCGATCGCGTATGGTGAGGCGGAAGACGTTGCGAATGGAGGAGATGCGTCGATGAGCGCGCGAAAGAAGCTGAGGGCGGTCATGTCGGGCAAACGCCTGGTTCTCATGCCCGGGGCCTATGACGGCATGTCGGCCCGCATCATGGAAGCGGAGGGCTACGAGGCCATCTGCGCCGGCGGCAATGCCGGTATCGGCTCGATGCTGGCGCAGCCTGATACCGGTCAATCGAATATGCGCGATTATGCCGATCATTATGCGCGCATCTGCGGTGCGGTGAATGTGCCGGTCTATGTGGACGCGGATACCGGCTTCGGCGGCGTCAATAACGTCCGGCAGATGATACGCGCCTTCGAGGCCGCGGGCGCCGCGGGCGTCTTCATCAGCGATCAGGTCTTTCCCAATCGCTGCAGTTATCTGCCGGGCAAACAGATTATTCCGATCGAGCAGGCGCTTGCCAAACTCAAAGCCGCGCTCGACGCGCGGACCGATCCCGACTTCTTCATCTGCGGCCGCACCGACGCCGTGGGCGTCGAAGGCCTCAATGCGGCAATCGAACGAAGCCAATTGTTCATGGAGGCCGGCGTCGACATGGCCAAGCCGATCGGCGTCGATAACATCGCCGACATCAAGCGCGTTGTCCGCGAAGTGCCCGGGCCCCATATGGCGACGCTGTCGCAGGCGGCGGGGCGAAAGGAGCGGAGCCTCGAGGAATTGGCGGCGGCCGGCGTCGTCGCGGCGACGTTCCCGTCGATTGCGATATTTGCGGCCGCGTACGCCATGCGCAACGTGCTGCGTATCCTCAAGCGCGAGAATTCAGTGACGCCGACCTTCGATCAGCTTCTATCGCTCGACGAATACTACGATCTGGTCGGGCTGAAGGACCAATTGGCGCGCGAAGAGAGCTACGACAAAGCGGCTGCGGTGCTCGTGCGCAAACGCGCGGCGGAATAATCCCCGCACTTGCCGCAAAATACTGTCGAAAAAGAGTTTTGCCGGAAGTGGGGGCTTGGTCGACAAGGTACCCCCAAAAAGAAAGGGGCCGGCACTAGGCCGGCCCTTCCCCCATACAATTGCTGTATAGCAACTTACCCCTTGGTAACGACCGGCGGCGGGGCCTTACCCTTGCCGACTTGAGCGCAGCCGGCGATGCTCAGGAGAGCCAACACCGCGGCTGTTGCTAGAGCGAGCTTTTTCATGAAGAGAACTCCCCCTTGTCATGACACGATTAACCATACAGATGGCCCCCCCAGTCCTCTAGTGCTGAAAAGACACACTCTCGATCAGATTGCATCGCAAGCCCGGTTCCATTCCGGTTTCATTCCGGTTCCATGGGGTGTTTGGGATAGGCAAAGGTACGAAGGCACCTGTGGACAATAACGACTAGGCCTTTGGCCCAGATGCCGTGCAGCAGAGAGGATGCGAATCCCCGCCTCTGGCTCTAATTTTCGCGACTATGGCGCGACCGAATGTTCGAAAGGTGCGAGCGTTGCAAATATGACGCACTGCCAAAATCTATAAAACCGTGCCGAACATTTGCCATGGGGGGACGGCCAATTAGCGTTACCATTGAGGCAGTGGACGCAACGGACCTAGGCCTGTTCGCGCCAGGCGGTTGCGGATGACCATAGGTCAAATCACCAAGCCAGTTACCTCGTTGGCTTGCGGCGGTCACTCGGAGGGATTCATGCGGCACACGCTAAGCGACCGACTTCGTTCTGTTCGGCTGATGGGCATCGTCGCCGTAGCCGCGTTCGCCGGCTTCGGACTTCAGTCGGCAAGCGCTCAGTTTCTCTCCGCGCCGGGCGCCAAGCCGCAGCCAATTGTGCGGCAGGGTAATCTGAAATCGGCCGCCGTCGTGACGACCGGCTCTGGCCCGTATTACATCGAATTCCGTTCGCGCTTTTCCTGGGATTACGGCCACACCTATATCGTTCACGGCCGTGTCGGCGAGACGCCCACTCACGCCAGTGTCGCCGGCCTGTCGCCTGTCGGCGACGATGCGACGGCCTGGGTGATCGGACATTACGTCCCGGTGCCTGCCGAGACGGGCTGGACCGACGGCGATCTCGAGGACAAGTACGTGACCTCGCGCTATCGCGTGTTGATGAGCAAGGAAGAATACGATCGCGTCATGACCTATGTCCGGGACTTACAGTCCCGCTCGCATACCTGGAGCGCGGAGCTTTACAATTGCAACGCCTTCGTTGCCGATATTGCAAAGGAAATGGGCCTGAAGGCGCCGTCTTCGACGCTGATCTATCCGAAGATCTTTATCAATCACCTGCGCATGATGAACACGACAAATCCCAACGCGGACGAGACGCTGGTGAGCGACAACGTCAAGGAAATGAGCAATCCGACGCGCGACGGACGGGCGATGATCAATAGCGGCGTTCACACCATCCATCCGGATGGCACGCCGGCGACGGACGTAGCCACCGCGACGCCGCCGCCGAAGCCGGCGGTGACGCCAAAAGTCAGCATCGGCGCCGTGCGGGTATCAAGCAAAACGACGAACCCGGATGCCGCATCCGGACCTTCGCGATAACGACGGAACACTCGTGCAAGACTCAAGATTTACGGCGATTGCCGCGTTGGCGGCCGGCCTGCTACTTTCGGCCTGCGCTACGTCTCCGGTTTCACCTTCTGCTTCCTCGTCATCGTCTTCAAATCCGATGTCGAGCGCCATGCCGGCGGCAACTCCGGCCGGCGTGGGGCAGCGCGATCTGACACCACAAGAAAAGAAAGCGATCGTCGACGCGGTCGCGCCGTCGCTGCGGAATGCGGGTTCGGCGAAATACCGATGGGCGAAATTTCCCGCGATCGTGACCGAGGATTCGGTCAATTACTGCGCAACCGTGGATGCCGGCAGCCCCTATCCCGCCTATAACGGCCCGCAGGCTTACATCGTCGAGGCCACAATGTCCGATGGCAGGGTTACAGGCGCGGTGATGGGTCTCATCGCCGGCGGCAAGGACTTCGCCATCGTGAGCAAGATGTGCGCGAAGTACGGCCTCGATCCCAAAAGCGCTAGCTGATAATGCGTCATGCCCGCGCATAGCCGTTCGAAGAACGGCGTCGCTTCGCTCGCCATAGCCATTCGAAGAACGGCGTCGTTTCGCTCGCCATAGCCGTTCGAAGAACGGCGTCGTTTCGCTCGCCATAGCCATTCGAAGAACGGCGTCGCTTCGCTCGCCATAGCCGTTCGAAGAACGGCGTCGCTTCGCTCGCCTATGTCCCCTGCCGTGACGGGACAATTACGCCCGCGGCGTCCATTCCTCGGCGCTGGCGCCGGCGAGCGATTGCACGCGCGTTTCGTCGGCGGCAAGCTCTTGCGCCGAGCCTGAATAAACCACCTGACCGTCGTCGAGCACATAAGCGTAGTCGGCGACTTCTAGGCTCATGCGCACGTTCTGCTCGACCAGCAATACCGAAATGCCCTCGGCGCGCATTTTCGTCACGATGCGAAACACTTCGCGCACGATCAGCGGCGCGAGCCCCTGCGACGGCTCATCGAGAATGAGAAGCTTTGGGTTGAGCAAGAGTGCACGCGCGATGGAAAGCATTTCCTGCTCGCCGCCGGAGAGTTGCCGGCCTTTGCTGGATCTGCGCTCCTGGAGCCTCGGGAAGAGCTGATAGATGCTCGCGAGAGTCCAAGGTCCCGGCCGCTCCATCGGCACCAAGAGGTTTTCCTCGACGGTGAGGTTCGGGAAAATCTTGCGGCCTTCCGGAACGTAACCGACGCCGAGCGCGGCCACGCGGAACGGCGGCCATCCCGTCGTTTCGGCGCCGAAGATTTTGACGTGACCTTCACGCGGCGGCGTTAGCCCCATCAGGCTGCGCAAAGTCGTCGTCTTGCCGGCGCCATTGCGGCCGAGCAGCGCCGTCACTTTGCCCTCGGCGGCCTCGAGGCTGACGCCGTGCAGGATGTGACTCTTGCCGTAATAGGTATGGAGCCCCTCGGCGATCAAAGCTGCAGTCATACTGAGCTACTCATGCTGCGTTACTCATGCTGCGTTACTCATGCGGCCTGCCCCAGATAGGCGGTCTGCACCGCCTTGTTGGCGGCGATTTCCGGCGGCGTGCCTTCGGCGAGGAAGTTGCCCTGATCCAGCACCATGATGCGGTCGGCGAGATGAAACACCACGCGCATATCGTGCTCGATCAATACGATCGTCAGCTTGGAGTCCTTGTGCAGGCGGCGGATCAGCTGGGTGATGTCATAGGTTTCCTGGTCGCCCATCCCGGCCGTCGGCTCGTCGAGCAGCAGTATGCGGGGGTTGAGCGCCAGCGCCATCATGATCTCGGTGGCCCGCTGATCGCCGTGGGACAGTTCCCCCACCGGGCGTTCGGCCTTGCCGGTGAGGCTGCCCATGGTCAGCAGTTCCGAAACGCGCTCGCGGATTTTCACGTCGTCGGCGTGTGACAGCCAGGCGCGCAAGCGGAAGCCGGATGCGACCTCGACGGGGATGCGCAGATTTTCCCGCACCGTCAGTTCCGGAAAAATCTCGGTGACCTGGAACGTGCGGGCCATGCCGCACCAGACGCGGCGCGCCGGGAGAAGGTCGGTGACGTCCCGTCCCTCGAAGACGATGCGGCCCGATGTCGGCGTGAAGAAACCTGTGATCAGATTGAAGAAGGTCGTTTTGCCGGCGCCGTTCGGGCCGATGATGGCGCGCAGTTCGCCCGGTTCCACCGTCATCGAAATATCGTTGACGGCAACAAGGCTGCCGAAATGCTTCGATACGTTTTTGACTTGCAACAGACTCACGACACTGCCTTTCGCCGAATGATGCCAAGCACGCCACGTGGGAAGAACAAAACGACGAGCACGAAGAACAGGCCTATAAACGACATCCAGTTCTCGGTCGCGCTCGAAATGTAATCTTGCAGCACGAGGAAAATCGCAGCTCCGATCAGCGGACCCCAGAAGCTGCGCATGCCGCCCAAGACCGCCATGATGACGAAATTGCCCGATTGGTCCCAGCGCAGCGCGCGCGGATCGACGAAATCGTTCATCAGCGCGAACAGCGTTCCCGCGACACTGACGAAAAAGCACGAGACCACCCAGGACATCCAGATATGCCGGTCGACCGGAATGCCGAGGAAGCGGGCGCGCCGCTCGTTTTCGCGGATGGCCAACAGCGTGCGCCCAAACGGCGAGCGCAGCAGGAACGCCATCGCCGCGGCGCAGATCGCGAACACGGCCACGACGAAGTAATAGAACGCCTTGTTGTTGTTGAGGATATCGAGCGTGGCAAAGCCGAAATTCAGCGGCATGCGGTGCCAGGCGCTGACGCCGTCGTCGCCGCCGGTGAGCGAGAACCACTGAAAGGCGATGAAGTAGAACACCTGCCCGAAGGCGATGGTGACCATGGCGAAATAGACGCCGCGCAAGCGTGCGATCAGCGGACCGATTACCATTGCGGCGACCGTGCCCACGACAATTCCAGCCGCCATGCCTACCGGCGTGCTTGGGATAAGATATTTGATGGTCAAGGCGGTGCCGTAGGCGCCGAGCCCGAAATAGGCGGCGTGGCCGAAGGACAGAACGCCGGTGTATCCGAGCAGAAAATTGAGCGCCATGGCGGCGAGCGCGTAGATCACGACGCGGCTGCCGAGCTCCGTATAGCTGCCGATCAGCGGGAGCCAATAGGGCGCGCTCAACAGCAGCGCCCAGACCAATATGTCTCCCGTCCGCTTATCGAATTTCGGCATCAGAAGCGGCCCTCCTCACCCAACAGGCCGCGCGGCCGCACGATCAGCACAGCCGCCATCATGACGTACATCACCGCCTCGCTCGCCGCCGGCAAAAAGACGGTGGTGACGCCCGACACGACGCCGATCAGGATGCCGCCGGCAAGCGTGCCCGGCAGCGAGCCCAGTCCGCCGACAATGATGGCGATGAAGCTCGGCATGATGAGATTGTCGCCGACAGTCGGCTGCAAGCCGAGCATGCCGGAAGCCAGCACGCCGGCGAGCCCCGCCAGATAAATGCCAAGGCCGAAATTCAAGTTACGCAGCACGCGCACATTCACGCCCAGTACCGACACGGTTTCGAGGTCGAGCGTTCCGGCGCGAATGCGAATCCCGAGCCGCGTGTAGGTGAGAATCAGGAAAAGCCCGCCCACTGCCGCGGTCACCAGAACCACCATGAACACGCGATAGCCGGTGAGGAAGAAATATTGGTAGCTCAGCGGCCGCGAGAGCCAGCTCGGAATCTGATACGGCAGGCTTTGCGCGCCCCAAATAAAGCGCGTGCCGTCCTCGATCATGAAGGCGAGGCCGAAAGTCAAGAGCAGGCTGTAGAGCGGGTCGCGCCCGTAGAGGCGCCGGATCAACACGCGCTCGACCAGAATGCCAATGCCGGCCACCAGGATGGGCGACGCAATCAATGCGCCCCAGAACCCGACATAGGGGATGAGTGTATAGGCGAGATAGCCGCCGATCGCCAAGAACCCGCCATGGGCGAAATTGATCACGCCTGAGAGGTTGAGGATCAGCGACAGTCCAAGCGCCATCAGCGCATAGAACGCGCCGATGATGAGGCCGTTGAAAACGTTGAACAGGACTAGCTGTGTCATATGCGCTGTAACGCCATTGCGCGACGTAACACCATGGCCGTCCGCATCACGCCAGCAGCATGGCCAACACGAGCGCGGTCACTTTCCCCAAACGTCAATTGTAACCCCCCACATGCTCTGGAATTCCAGGCGCCGCTCCCAACGGCGCCTGGTTATTTCAAGCCGGCCGCCATCTGGCCGGCCAACCTCATGCCGGCCAACCTCATGCCGGCCAACCTCAAGCCGGCCAAGTCATTTTGCAGCCGGTCTGGTCGACTGGCAGCGCCGCCTCGTCGCCCTTGACCAGTTGATTGACCTTGAACAGGTCTTCTTTGTCGCCGCCCGCGGGCGCCGGTTGCGACTGACCGACGAACAGCGTCGGCATCAACTGGTTGTCGCCGATGCGATAATACGGATTGTTCGGCATCAGCGCGACTTCCGGCGGCAGGACCAGGCCCTGCATGGCCTTGGCCATCTTGATCGGATCGAGCGATTTCGCCTTCTCGGCGGCGAGCTTGCAGGTATGGATGGCGGTGTGGCCGAACCAGGTGCGCGCGGTCGGCACGTTGCCGCCGGTACGCTTGCGAATGTCGGCGACGAACTCTTCCACGTGCGGCACGCCCGGTTGCTTCCAGTACCATTCGAACACCCAGTCGCCGAACAGCGCCTCCGGCGGCAGGCCTTTATTGACTTCCATTTCCTGCTGGGCGCCGGCGATATGGATTTTCTGATTGAGCCCGAATTGCACCGATTGCTTGAGGCAGTTGATCATGTCGTCGCCCGCCAGCAGCAGGATCAGCGCATCGGGATTGGTGGATTGTGCCTTGATCAAGTTGGCCGAGAAGTCGGTGGTGCCGAGCGGGGTGTAATCCGCGCCAAGCTCGGTGCCGTTGGCGGCTTTCAGGCTCGCCTCGAAGCCCGCCTGGAGCGAGTGACCGAAGGCGTAGTCCGTCGTGATGAAGTACCACTTCTTGCCGTAGGACGTGAGCAACAGCTTGGAAACCGAATTGGTTTCCATGCGCGTCGTGTTGCAAACGCGGAACACGTTCCAATGGCACTGCGTGCCGGTGACGCTGTCGGTGTGGCCGCCGGGCACGATGTGGAAGACGCCCTTCTGATTGCTTTCGTTGGCCATCGCCTGCGCGAGCGCCGAATTGATATTTCCGATCAGAAAGTTGACCTTGTCGCGGTCGATCAGCTTGTCGGCCTTCTGCACCGCGGTCGCCGTGTCGCCGCTGGTCGAGTCCTCGACCAGCAGATCGACCTTGCGGCCGAGAATGCCGTTGTTGGCGTTGATCTGGTCGACGGCAAGCTGGGCGCCGATCAATTCGTTCTTGCCCAGCGCCGCAAAGGTGCCGGTCAACGGATTGTCGAGGCCGATCTTGACGGGCTCCTCGGCGAGCGACTTGACCACGAACGGGCTTGAGATTTGCAGCGCGCCGATCGCAAGACCGGCTTTCAGCACCGTCCGGCGCGGAATACGGCTGCCGATGATATCCTTGGACATTACGTTCTCCCTCGATGTGTTTTCTTAGTTGTATCTTTGACCGGGCCATTTATGGCCAACCGACCAAGTTTATTCAATCAAACGATTGTCGTATAACGGCGCGAAAATGCAATCCGGCAGGGTAGGTGAAAGGCCCTGAAGAGCACAAAGAGCCCGGCCGGGCCGGCCTCGACGCCTATTTTTTGGACAGTGCCGCGAGCCTCTTTGGCCCTTAAGGCTTGCGGCCAGACGTCACGCTCAAGGCGGCTGGTACTCGACTCTCTGCTCATCGGCGAAGAAATTATCCCAAACGCGGTGCAATTGGGCGATTGCCCCGTCGAGTGGTGAGACAAAGAGCCGCTCCTCCTCGCGCCGGAGAAGGCCGAAACGCTCGAGTGTCGCCAGCGAATTGGCGATCTCGAAATCAAGGTTAACCCCGAAGCTTTTCGACAGCCATGCCTCGATCTGGCCGGCAAGCTCGGCCGCTGTCGGCGGCGACGGCGCGGTGCGGATGAAATGATAGGCGAGCAGCGCCTCTTTGCATTCCTGGTCCTCGGCCGTGCCGATGACGTAATCGAAGATGCCGGCGTTGTTGTTGATGTTGCGGTAGTAGATATTTTCGGTGAGCTCCATGTGATACTTGAGCGACCTGTGCTGATATTTCAGCCATTGCCGCATGGCGAAACCACCAAGCGCCACGAGCCCGGTCAAGGCAGCGAGCGCCGTTGTCATGTCCTTGTCCGCGACCGACTTGGACGTACCCAGATAAAATCCGATCACCACGAACAGCACGGAAATCGTGGCGTATAGTTTGAGCAGAATGGGAATGCCGCCGGCGATCGCCGGCACGCTGAGAAAGGCCTTGTCGAAAGTGCTCATAACGACGCGCGCATTGGGAAACAGCGCATAGAGATCGCCGCAGGCAATGTTGCGGAAATATTTGAGCAGTACCGAGCCGGGCACGACCTTGCGGCGTTTCAACACCCGCAATTCCCGCCGCGAGCCGATCTCGGCTTGTGTTTTCATCGCGACCAGAAGCACGACGTCGTCAAAGACGTTGGTCTCGACCTTGCGCCGCCGCAAGCCGAACCATTCGGCGACTTCAAACTGCTCGACGTGATGTCCGCGCCGGTAGAAGCGCACCTCGCGGAAATCGTCGTGCTGCGCCTTGACCTCGACCCGCAACGCCGCGCGGTTCCGGTGCGCGTCGGTGACGTCGGCATGCGGCAGCTCTTTGAAATTTGCGTCTTTGAGAACTTTGTCGAGCGATTGAACGAGATCGGCATAGGCGCGATCTGCCGTGGCGGGATCACTCTTGGCGCGGTCGGTCGTGGCGAGCGCCGCGACCTCGGGACTGAAATAGTAATAGTCGTCGCGCAGACGGTCGAGCGTCTCGGAATATTCGTAATGACAGATCGATCGCAGTGTCCGGGCAAGGCGCCTGAACAGTTCGCATTCTTCCGTGTCTGCGAAACCGCCCTGTTTGACCAGGGCGGCCAGGAGATCTTCCTTGCGGAGCGGGATAAATCTGTCGGTTCCCTCGTCCGCGGCCTGTTGTGAAATCTCCGTTACCGCGTCCAATTTTGTCGGGCCTCTTTGGCTCGTTCGAAGCTCGCTCTGCGGCTGGTCACGGCGACACGTAGACGGTCCGGGCATCCGCGGTGAAGGCTTTGCGCGAGACCGGATCGAGATAGAACATGTGGCCGCCGCGATAGAGTTTCAATTCGGCGCGTTCCTCGCCGTCAAAATGCGGCAAGTGTTGCAGAACATAGCGGGAGTCCGCGTAGGGAGTCACCATGTCGCTATAGCCGTGCGCGACGAGGAGCCGGAACGACGGCGTGAGCGCGAGCAGGACGCGCAGGTCGTCGGCGACGCTCGGCTGGCGCTGGTGCTGCTCCCAATCCCATCGCCCGGAAATGTCCGAGGCGAGTAGATTGTAGGTCATGTCGGTCTTGAAGCCGAGCTCGTCGCGCGCGTAGCCGACGAATGTGCCGCCAAAGCCGCGAATGACGCCGTCAAGGATGGGATCGGGACCTCGCGCTACCGGCGTTTCCGGATACGGATCATCCGACAAGAATGTCGCGTCGTAATGGCTGACGATCTTGCGGTCGCCGGCGCGGAGGTTTTTGACATAGTCGTCGCGGATGAAGCCGTGCGTTTCGGCAAGCGCGTCTGCCGACAGCCCGGTCATATCGGCAACGCGCGCGTAAAAGGCCTTGGCCGCATCGCCCTGCAGCGGCGGCCCGGCGAGGGTCGTCAGATAATCGGTGAGCGCGAAATGCTCGGCTTGCGCCAGAGCGTCCGGGCTGAACTTGCCTTTGCGCTCGAGCTCGGCCGCGGCCAGCGACGGGAGCTGCAGCGCGGCGCCGAGCGCAAAGCGGTCGCCGCCGAATTGAAACGCGGCTTCGAGCATGGGCGACAGCATGAGAATTCCCGACGTCACGATGCCCTGATCATTTTGCAATACGCGCGCCACCTTCGCCGCGCGAAAGCCGCCGTAGCTTTCGCCGAGAATGAATTTCGGCGAACCGGCGCGGCTGTTTTTGGCAACATAAAGCGCAATGATTTTGGCCATGGATTGCGCGTCTTCGTCGACGCCCCAAAAGGCTTTGGCGCCGTCGGGCTTGGCGGCCCGGCTCCAGCCGGTGCCGACCGGGTCGATCAGCACGAGATCGGTGAAGGCAAGCCAGGTATCGGGATTGTCGATGAGACGCACATTCGAGCCGTCACGGCCGTCCATGCCGAATTCGGCGACGCGCGGCCCGACCAGTCCGAGATTGAGAAACGCGGATGCGGCCCCCGGACCGCCGTTGAACACAAAGGTGACGGCACGTGCCGCCGGATTGTCCGACTTGGCGACATACGCAGTGTAGAAGACCGCGGCCGAGCGTTCGCCGGACTGATCGAACAGTGAGAATGTTCCGGCGGTCGCCGTATAGGCAAGCTTGCCGGACGGCAGATCGACGCTGTGCTCGGTGACCGAATCCGCCGGCAACAGCGAGAGCACGCCGGGGCCGCCTTGCTGGCCGCCGCCTTGCCGGCCGGACCGGTCACCATCGCCACGGTGATCCTGCGCGACTGCCGTGCCGGCGACGGCGACGAGCACAAGCGCTATAAGAGGACGGCGTAAATCAAGCATGGAAATTTCCCGGAAACTGATGGAGCGCACGCTTTATTCGAGCTCGAGATCGCCAATAGGATCGCATGGTGAAAGTGCCGGAAAGATGGCCATTTCCACCCCAGTCTAGCGGATTGGCGGGCGCGGAACGACTGCCCGGAAAGAGACGAGAGCCGGTAGACAATGGCGCCAGGATCGGGGAAGTTCTGGCCCCCAAACGGCGCCAAACAAGCCGCAGGTTGGAGAACCAGCAATGCCTTTCCCCCGCGCTTCGAAAGCGCTCTCGCGATTCACGGTCCTCGATCTCACCCGCGTCCGGTCGGGGCCGACCTGCGTGCGCCAGCTCGCCGATTGGGGCGCCAATGTCATCAAGATCGAGACGCCGCCCGGCATCGAGGAGCCGATGGGCGGCCCGCGCGAAGGATCCGACTTTCAGAACCTGCATCGCAACAAGCGCAGCATGACGCTCAATCTGAAGGCGCCCGAAGGACTCTTAGCCTTCAGGCGCATGGTCAAGAAAGCCGACGTCGTGGTGGAGAATTTCCGTCCCGACGTAAAGAAGCGGCTTGGCATCGACTACAAGGCGATGAGCAAGATCAATCCGAAGCTCGTCTATGCCAGCATTTCCGGCTTCGGTCAGGACGGCCCCTATGCCAATCGTCCGGGCTTCGACCAGATCGCGCAAGGCATGGGCGGTTTGATGTCGATCACCGGACTGCCGGGTCAGGGCCCGGTCCGCGTCGGCATTCCGATCGCCGATCTCACCGCCGGATTGTTCGCCGCGTTCGGCATTCTCGTCGCGCTCCTCGAACGCGACAAATCGAAGAAGGGCCAGCACATCGAGACTTCGCTGTTGCAGGCGGAAATCTTCATGCTCGACTTCCAGGCCGCGCGCTTTCTCGTCAGCGGCGAAGTGGCAAAGCAGGCCGGCAACAATCATCCGACCAGCATTCCGACCGGCGTGTTCAAGACCAAGGACGGCCACATCAATATCGCGACCACCGGGCAGCGCATCTGGCAGCGCTTTTGCGAATCTGCCGACGCGCCCGAATTGCTGAAAAATCCAGATTATAAGGATTCTTCGTCGCGCTCGAAGAACCGCGATGCGCTTAATGCCGAGATCGACAAGCTCCTTGTCGGCCGCACCAGCACCGAGTGGGTCGAGCGCTTCAACAAAGCCGGCGTGCCGTCCGGGCCGATCTATGCCATCGACGAGATGTTCACCGATCCGCAGGTCGAGCATATCGGTATCGCGCAGAGCGTGACCAAAAAGGACAAGAGCAAGATGCGGCTTGTCGGCCAGCCAGTGACATTGTCGCGCACGCCGTCGCGTCTGGTGGTGCGGCCGCCGGAGCTCGGCGAGCACACCAATGCGATACTCAAGGAATTCGGCTTCAGCAAACGCGATATCGCGACGCTGCATAAGGCGAAGGCGGTGTGACGGCAGTCAACGACTTCGTTACCGACAGAATTTATTCTGTGCATTTGGAAGGAAGAAAAATGTCGCAAACCGACAAGATGCTGTCGCGCAAGGAAGGCGGCGTCGGCTTCGTCACTTTCAACAATCCGGAACGGCACAATGCGGTGTCGCTGGACATGTGGGAAGCGACCAAGCGCATTCTCGACGGTTTCGCCGCCGATAGTGAAGTTCGGGTCGTCGTGCTCAGCGGCGCCGGCGGCAAGGCGTTCGTCTCCGGCGCCGATATTTCAAAATTTGCCAGCGAACGCGCGACGCTGGAAGCGGTGCGCGCCTACAATGTGAAGTCCGACGGCGCCTATACCAGCGTCGCCGAATTTCCCAAGCCGACGATCGCCATGATCCGCGGCTATTGCATCGGCGGCGGGCTCGGGCTCGCCACCTGCTGCGATCTGCGCATTTGCTCGGACAATTCGCGCTTCGCGGTGCCTGCTGCCAAGCTCGGCCTGGGCTACGGCTATACCGGCCTCAAGCGGCTGGTCGACATCGTTGGGCCGGCCTTCGCCAAGGAGATTTTCTATACCGCGCGCCAGTTCGATGCGCAGGAGGCGGCCACGATGGGCCTTGTCAACCGCGTAGTGCCGCAGGCTGAGCTTGAGACTTATGTGAAAGGCGTCACCGACATGATCTGCGCCAACGCGCCGCTCACCATCAAGGCGGTGAAGTATACGGTCGGCGAAGTCGTCAAAGAAGATTCCAAGCGCAACCTCGCGCGTTCGACGGAACTCGTGGAGCAATGCTTTGCCAGCCGCGACTACACCGAAGGCCGCACCGCTTTCATGGAAAAGCGCAAACCCGTCTTCACCGGGACCTGATCGCGCCGCCTAAACGCTCTCCCATCTCAGATGCCGCTGCCCACTCCTGCCCACCGGGAGTTGGTCCAAGCGCGGGCCGCGCGCAAATTGCGCACGCAAGGACTTATCATCGTCCGGTGCGGCTTGCTAAGCTGCGTCCGTTAGCCGTCGAGCGGATCAATGACTCGCGGCACATTGCGGGAGGCGAGTAAAAATGTTTCGGGGCACCAAGGACATCAAGTTACCGACGACGATCACCGGCTCGCTGCCGCGGCCGAGCTGGTACACCGAAAATCTCGGCACGCGGCATTTTCTCGAAGCGATGGTCGGCCGCCGTTTTCGCGAGCAGTATGAAGACGCGCTGACGTGTTACTTGCGCGATCAGGAACTTGCCGGTCTCGATATCGTCACCGACGGCGATTGCCGCTTCGACGACGATGTCGGCGGCCAGAGCTGGACCGCCTATCCGCCCAACCATATGACCGGCCTCGACATCGAGCATCCGGTGGCGACGCCAGCGGGCCGCGGCGGCATCTGGTTTCCGCGCGGCCACATTCTGCACGACTATCTGGAATCGCGCGTCATGCCGGTCATCACCGGTCCAATAGGCCGCGGCAATCTGCAATACACCGCGATGTGGAAGGCGGCGCAGCGGGTTACGGAGAAGCCGGTCAAGTTCGGCGCGGTGTCGGCCGAGATCGTCGCGTTTGCGCTGCAGGACAAGCACTACAAGAGCGTGCCCGAGCGCATGTTCGCGATCGCCGACGCCTTCAACCAGGAATATCACGAACTCGCCGACGCCGGCTGTCCGGTGGTCCAGATCGAGGAGCCGCAGATCCATCTGATCGCAGTGCGCAAGATCGTCGACAAAGTGATCAACCCGGAATTGATGGTGGAAGTGTTCAATCGGACCGTGAAGGGGTTGCGCGCCAAGACCGAAGTGTGGGCGCATTCCTGCTGGGGCAACCCATCGCAGCAGCGCATGTTCGCGGAAGTGCAAACCTACAAGCCGGCGCTCGAGACCTACAACACCGTGGACGCCGACGTGATTACGTTTGAATCCTCAAGCTCCGGCGGCATGGATTTGGAAGCCATCGGCAAGACCATCACCGAGAAGAAGATCGCCATCGGCGTCATCGACCATCACACCCTTCAGGTGGAAAGCCCCGACGAGGTGGCGGCGCAGATCCGCGCCGCGCTCAAATACATTCCGCCGGAGCGGCTGGTGATCTCGTCGGATTGCGGCATGGGCCGCGAAGGCATGAGCCGCCGCCACGCCTTTTACAAGATGGTGTCGCTCGTGCTCGGCACGAATATCGTGCGCAAGGAGCACGGCTTCCCGTTGGCCGAATGTCTCGCCGCCGACGAGCGCTATTCGCTCGTGGTGCCGACCAAATGAGGCGAATAATCGGGCTTTCCGATTGTTCTTCAATAAACGCCAACTCGCGACAACGAAAGCTGGGAGGATTTTATGGCGCAAGCACAGAGTGAGCCGAAGCTTTTCCTGCCGTTCCTGCGACCGTTCTACGACGCCGCCATTCCACTATCCTGGCTGATCATTCGCGTCGCCGTTGGGTGGAATCTCCTCATGCATGGCTGGGGCAAGATCATGATCGGCCCAACAGACGCCTTTCTTAAAGCCTTCGCCGATCTCGGCTTCACGCCGCCGGCGGTTTGGTTTTGGAGCTCGTTTCTCATCGAAATGCTCGGTGGAATTTCGCTTATTCTTGGTCTGTTCACGCGATTCTTTGCTGCCGCGGCGGCGATAGAAATGCTGGCGATCTGTCTGACTTATTGGAATAGCGGTAATGGCTTCGGCTGGATGAAGCGCGGCTACGAATATGTACTGCTGTGGGGCTTGATAAGCTTCGCCATCGCGTTGCGCGGCGGCGGGCCATATTCGCTCGATCGCAAGCTCGGCCGGGAGCTGTAAGAGCGGCGTCATCGATTGCCCCGGCGGCGCACGCCCGCAAAGTATCATAGCCGCGACAAGCATAGGCGTGTGGGCGCTTTGGCCGGCATCAACCCTTGTCTCCGGCGTCCACGGCCGCTACATACTGCGCCGCAACGCTCAAGCCTGTCTTTGTGGCCTCCGGAGAGGTGGCTGAGTGGTTGAAAGCACCGCACTCGAAATGCGGCATACGGGCAACCGTATCGGGGGTTCGAATCCCTCCCTCTCCGCCACTTCAGAACAGAAGTCCGAACGCCGGGCGTAGCCGATTTTACGCCCGAGGCGGCGGCGAGGGTTCTGAGCAGGTCGCCTTTCGATCCCATGATGCGGACTTCGCCGTCCGCGACCTCGACGCGCTGAGCGAGGGCGCGGAGATGGTCGCGCCTGTAGCCGCCGCCATCGATCCTGATCCGCTCACGCGCCGTCCTGGCGAACCTCCGGACCATCTGGGGTGTGATGGCTTGTTGGGCTGACGACTCCAGCATTACCGCCGCACGCGCAGCATCGGTCTGCGCCTGGTCGCGGATCGCCTTGAGGCTCACGATGCGCTCTTTCAGCGCCGGATCGTCGAGATCGGCCACGCCGGACTCGATGGCGTCATAGAGCCGCTTGAGCCGCAGATCAGTTTCGGCGGCGCGCTTGTTCAGTTCCGCGATATGCTCGCGGCGGCGCTCGGCCCGCTCCTGCCGGCGGTCGAGAACGGACGCCAGAACCTCCTCGAGCCGCTCCGGCTGAAGCAGCCGATCTGCGATGTGCTCGGCGACCAGGCTGTCCAGCCTCTCCATCGGGATCGAGCGGCCCTTACAGCCGGTCTCGCCCTGCCGGGCCTTGATCGAGCAGGTGTAATAGCGATACCGCCCTCCCTTTCCGGTCCTGAGCGTCATAGCGCCGCCGCAATCGGCACAAAAGCAGATGCCGGTAAGGAGGGTCGGGCCGCTGACGACGCGTGCCGGCGTGACCTTCGGATTGCGAGCGCGGAGATGCGCCTGCACCGCATCGAATGTCGCTTGATCGATGAGCGGCGGCACCTCGACGGTGACGATCTCGCTCGCTGGCTTCAGCATCTTGTTCTTGGCGCGCTTATTGAACTCGTGGCGGCCGATATAGGTCGTCCGCATCAGAATGCGGTGAACCTGTCCGATGCCCCAGCGTCCGCCATCGCGCGTGAAGATGCGGTGCTGGTTGAGATAGACCGCAATGTTCTTGACGCCCCTCGGCCCGGACGTCCCGTCGCCTTCCAAGGCCAACCGATAGATCAGCCGGATTGTATCCGCGTGCAGTGGATCGATTTCGAGCTTCTTCTTGATTTTGGCGCCGCGCTGCTCGGCCGCGATAACGCGGTAGCCGATCGGCGGCAGCGAGCCGTTCCAGAAGCCTTGCCGCGCGTTCTCTTTCAAGGCGCGAAGGACGTGCTTGGCGTTCTCCTTGGATTGGTATTCGTCGAACAGCGCCATGATCTGCCGCATCATGACGTGCATCGGATCGTCGCCCATCTCCTGTGTGATCGAGACGAGCTTGACGCCGTTCTTCGCCAGCTTGCGGACGTAAAACTCCAGCTCGAAGTGATCGCGGAAGAAGCGCGAGAAGCTGTGAACAACGACGATATCGAACGGCGCGGGCTTACTGATCCCGGCCTCGATCATGCGCTGGAACTCGGGCCGGCGATCGTTCGTGGCGGATGCTCCGGCCTCCACATAGGTCTCAACGAGCTGATAGCCGCGCGAGGCGCAGTAGGCTTCGCCCTGCCGCTTCTGATCGGGGATTGAGACGTCATGCTCTGCCTGCCGCGCCGTCGAGACGCGCAGATAGAGAGCGGCGCGCAGCGGCACGGTCATGACATCGAAGAGGTCGCCAAACCACGCTTCGAACACGTCGAGCTCGGCGTCGGTGACCGGGACACGCTCGGGCCAATCATCCATGACAATCCATGTCCCAATGTCGTGCTTGGGCGGCCGGCCGATGCGAGGCCAGGGCTCCGGCTCGATGTAAAGATCGTCGGGCAGAACCCCCAAGCGGATGCGCAGTCGAGACATTCCGTCAGCATCGCGCGAAGCGACAACAAGCTGAACGTCCCAATTCTAACCGCTGGTACGCTGGACACCATTGCTCGTCATGCCCCCTGCTTAGTCTTCGGCGAGACGGCCAGTCCGAGAAACACGAGCACGGCCTGATTGAGTCTCAGGATATCCTCGTCGTCCAACCTGCCGACGCGTGCGCCAACCTTGGTCTTGGGGACGGTGGTGATCTTATCCACCATCAGGTGGCACGCCGTGCGCAAACCGTTGCGCTCGTTCGGCTCGACCGGCAGGCGGAACAGGGGGGCTTCGGTCTCGTCAGTGGTGAAGGCGCAGATACTGATCGAGTCGGTTGCGTCGAAGCTGTCGTCCTGAACGATGACGACGGGGCGTGGCTTCCCGGCGTAGTCTTTGCCGCCGGCGACGGTCCGGATGTCGCCACGCTTCATTCATCGCCCCAATCCGATACCGCGTCGATGAACGCCTGATCCTCATGGGCATGCGCGCTCGTGGCCACGGCCGATGACTGGCGATGCGCCTCAGATCGGAAGGACGGCGCGCGCACGTCCGGCACCCAAATCTGGATCGGACGCAGACCCTGCGCGCGCAGCCGCTCGCGATGTTGCCGCACCTTCGTGCGGGAGGGCTTGGGCTTTGATGCCGGGGCCATGACAATTCTCCGAATGGGTTACATGTAACCTATCATGGATTGTGGGGGTTTCGCCAGCTCCTTTGCCTAAGTCTCGCTTTACCGACCTTAACACTCGGCAGATGGCGCTCGGAGCATTGATATCGTTGAGCTTTCAGCCGGAAACGACAGCAGGGGGCGTTGTTCGGGAGGCGCAAAACCTCAATCAATCCAACCGGATACAACCGACCGACGGCGGGCGCTTTTCCCTTGCCGTCCCAATTCTGTCTGCCCAACCCTTAGGCGACGCGAAGAATCCCACCTGTGCCGCACGAGCAACTCGCATCCAGACTGTCGCGCCACAACCGCGATCGAGGCGGCCGGCAATGGCGCGACGACGGTGCGCGTGCGGCTCGACGGGATCGCGACGGCGGTGGCGTGATGTGCAGTCAGACGAGCCGCTCGCCTACTTTGCGGGCAAGAGCGCCACGCCCTCAACAACTGCCATCGCCTCCGCGTGGGTCTGTGGAAAGGCCCGCACCAGCGATTGTCCCTCGAACTCGGCAAGCTTGTTGAGATTACTGTTCCGGCCCTTGTCCGCGGGATAATAGTCGAAGGGTACACCGAGGCGATCCAGCAGCTCACGCACCGGTGCCTCATCCTTCAGCCAAATCGGCTGCTTTGTTGCGACCGCTTTATCGAACGCAATGGCTCGCCCGTTACCGCTGCGGAATGCCGAGACGTATTTCGTGCCGCCGGCTTTCGTCTCCGCCGGGTGCGCAACAAACATTCGATGGCCTGTCATCGCAGTGAGAATGGCGTCGCGAATGGGATTTGGCGGAATCGGTTTAAAACTGGAATGCGGCTCGGACATGGACGACCTCGTCGTTGAAGGTGCGCCTACCCTATGCCTTTGGGCGACGCTCGGCGCCATAGATTTTGTTGACTCATTGTTGACTCGGGGCTGTTTCGGTGCGCGGAGCCCAGAATACACAATGCCGCCAAATCATTGACTTGGCGGTATTAATTTAGATTTGAACCTGTGACCTTCAGGTTATGAGACATGGCGTCCGAAAGTGGAAAATCATGCGCTACGACACACAGCAAAATGGGCTGTGCCGTAGACGGTATAGCAGGTGCGGCCCTTTCCGGCTGCGCCCGGATATTACAGGAGTACGAAATCATAGGGCTATAGCGTAGACATAGTGCTCATCATCGTCGGTCGTGGCCCGCCACATCTACGCCAGAGTGCGACATGCGATCCGGCGACTGGCCCCTCCGCCGCCGTCTCACGCGACCACGAGACCGAGATGTTCCTCCATCGGCGCGAAATCGCGGTCGTCGTGCAGCAACGAGTGGCGATGCTCGATGCAGAAGGTGCCGATGATGATGTCGGCCGTCTTGCGGATCGTGATGCCCAGTTCTCTCAGTTTGCGATAGTTTCGGGCGGCGCGAGGGGCAAGATCGGCATTCAGAAGCGGCACGAGAGCGTAACGGCGCAGTCCGCGTTCAATCCGCGCGGCATGCGACTCATCCCGGGCGCCCTGAAGAACCTCGAGCAGGATGAGATCGCCGATCAGAAGCGGCTCCCGACTGGCGGCAGCTTCCAATTTGGCAGTTGCCGGCGTTCGATGGCCGCGCAGATGCGCGATCCACACGGAGCTGTCGACGAGAATCACGACCGGCCTGGCGGTCGGCCCTGACGCATTTCGTCCAGATCACCCTCCCACCCCAATCCCTTGAGTTCCGCAAGCGCCTTGGCCTGCTTGCGCACCCGAACCAGCAGCCGCAAGCCCTCTTCCACTGTGGCTCGTTTGGTCGACAGGCCAGCCGCCGTCATGGCTTGAGACAACAACTCGTCGTCGATCTCGATATTGGTCCGCATCCCAACAGTCCGATCATTGTGTATAGATCAATCACTATATACACATCGCGGCGCCGCTGCAACGGTGAATTCCCCCTTTGTCAGCATCTTCAACGGCTGGCGGATCAGGTAGGGCTATGGCGTAGACATAGTGCTCGTCAACGTCGGTTATGGCCCGCCAAATGCCGTCGTTTGCACGCTGGAACGCAAATTCGCCACCAAAGGCGGACAAGCAGGAGCACTGTCTTCCGCGTTGCAATTACCAGATCGGGTTTCCGGGTCCGTTTGATCCAGGAAATTGATACCCCATTTGGGTAACCGTATTAATCACAGCGCAAGCAAGCTCGGCCGTGTGCCGCTGCACTTGATTCAGGTACGCCAAATCAATTGGAGTCTCAAAGATTTCATTTCTCTTGTTGATAAATAGCGGCAGCGATCGCCCCTGCGCGTCAGGGCGGCGGTTCCATGATCCGTGGCACAGGACGTTGCGGACGATGGACGCTTTCCGCAGGTGATCAATGCCTTCTTCAAGGTCGCTGATTGTGGCTTTCGGATTTTCGCTCACTGTTTTTTCATAGCTGTCGATGAGGCCGCCAAGTGGATCGGAAAGTGCGCGCTGCAAGGTTGGCAGCCACTTCTCGTAGGCGGCTTGGATTTCAGTCTCTGGATACTCTCGCGTTGCGGTGAAGGAGAAGATCGCCTTTCCCAGTATTTCCTCCAGAAAGCCAAAGGTCGCCACGACGCGACCCAGTGCTTCCCAAAACGCGGCCGGATGAAGATGCGTTGGGAATTGTGCCGGCAATTTATCGCAGTCGACCTTGAATCTTCTGATATCGTCCCCGTCCTTCATCAGTTCTCCCCGCGTCCCGTTGGCTTTCCCTATGTTCTGCGCCCCAACGAATAGGCTATCGTAGGGCCATAGCGTAGACATAGTGCTCATCATCGTCGGTCGTGGCCTGCCTCGTATCGGAGCGTACTTCAGACGCGAGCCAGGATTTCTCCTCAGCCGTGAGGGACGCCGGCCACACCACGTTCGTTTTGCACTTAGGGCAAAGTACGTACGGACGCCCGTTGGGCTCTATGAGAGGCATAGTTGGTCGTCTGGGTTCGATTTTCTGGTACGGCCGAGATTTGTACGCGGCAAGATCACGCCGCCGCGCCGAGCGGTTTCGCCCGTTCGATCCGCTCACGCTCGCGCGGGCTATTCATCGCTTCCCACAAATCGCTGCGCCGTTGCACGTTCAGCCAGAAATCGGGGCTGTTGCCGAACACGCGGGCGAGGATGAGCGCGGTCGCTGCCGTGACGTTCCGGCGGTTGTTGCACAACTCATTGACGTGTTTGCGCTGAACGCCCATCGCCTCGGCCAGCGCGGCCTGGTCAGCTCCATCGGTTCCATGAACTCCTCGACAAGAATTTCGCCGATCGTGGCCGGCTTGCGCTTCGTGGTCAGCATGGTTCGCCTCATCTATAGCTGTGGTCGTCAAGATAGACGCCTTCGGCCTTGCCACGGCCGCTGTCCATCCTGCTTCGCGCAGACGCGCTTCGCAGGACTTTCGCTGACCTCGCTCGCGAAGCAGGATGCCCTTCGAAGCTTTAGCGAAGAAGGGCCTCCAGATGCACTTCGTCTATCTGCTTGAGAGCGAAAGTGACCCCGCGCGCAGCTACGTAGGTGTGACCAGCAACCTGAGGCAGCGGTTTCGCGGTCATAATGCAGGGAAGTCTACGCATACGGCTAAGAGTCCGTTTGAGAATGTCATGGATGAGTGATCCGGCGCAGAAGCAGATTCCCCATTGCGAGGAAGATCATGGCTTCGGAGACGTCGAGGCGCTGCTCGTAATCGCGGACCAGGCGGCGATATCGT
>Ga0207416_1000331_pt1 | contig 84113 bp, 87 predicted proteins | sample PaiPotPPM11metaG_FD_184107 | JGI IMG/M metagenome (GOLD analysis project Ga0207416, IMG submission 184107) | Iron sulfur acid spring bacterial and archeal communities from Banff, Canada, to study Microbial Dark Matter (Phase II) - Paint Pots PPM... ... | reverse complement strand
GGTCCTCGCGCCCCGCACCCAACCTTCCAGCACTCCCCGATCCTCCGCCATCAACACCAGGGGCTCGGCTTTCTTGAACATGCCGATCGTATACCATGTTACGCCTATTTCTGCAAGTAAGTACTAGGCGGCAAGGCGCGTGCGGCAAAGATGACGGCCAAGGCTCGCGCTGAAAGTGCGAGCAAAGCGGCGCGGGCTCGCTGGCGCAAGCGGCGTAAAGTGCGGCAGCGCGACTAGAGGTACAGCCGTAATGGTCTGGAGTTCCGCTCGACGGCTGTTCCAGGCGCTGCGGCATATATCGAGTCCAGCAATAGCTGCACACCAGAAAAAGAAATGCAGGAAGAGGACAACGGTAATAAGAGTTCCACCGCCGAGGCGAACGCGGAGGGCGATAAGAACGTGCCGGCCGAAGTGGCACGCACGAAATCGTCGTCGCCTTCTACGAGGCCCTATGAATTGTTCAAACTCCTTGCTGCAGAGGTCAAGGAAAGCGGAAAGCCCTACACGTTGACCCCACGACTGCTGCTGGACGCTTTCGGGTATAAGCGGAGGGGGGCGGTTGTGGTCTCCTCAATAGACGCCTGGCTCGAAGCAGCGGGCGTGAGCACCCAACCAGATTACCGATCAGTATGGCTCGACTCCGAAATAGCCTTGGTTCCCGCTCCAACTTCACCGGATACCACTGGAATCGCGCATTCGGGACAACAGACGCCAGTACCGACAAACTTTGATCCTACCTACCGTCTGAGTAGGCTCCGTGCGGCTAACAATCTGCCCGTTTCGGTTTCGCCCCAGCGGACCGTGAAAGAAGCACTCACAGTTATGATGGCGAACGACTTTTCTCAGTTGCCTGCAATGTCCGGCGAGCGGTCAGTGAAGGGTGTCATCAGTCTTTCCTCGATAGCGAAGAGGTCCGCACTCGGAGCGAAGTGTGAAACCGTTCAAGACTGTCTCGAACCTCCACACGTCCTGAGGGCTGACACGTTTCTGTTTGATGCCATCAACGACATCATTAATCACGAGTACGTCTTGGTCCAAGGAACCGACGGAAGAGTTACGGGCATCGTGACGACGAGCGACTTGAGCCTCGAGTTCCGTCAACTTGCGGAACCTTTCCTTTTAACAGGTGAGATTGAGCAGCATATCCGCTTGCTCTTAGAAAGGGGACGTTTCAAGCCGGACGAGCTAAGCGAATGCCGCGACGAGAAAGATACGGCTAGGGTGGTCTCGAAGGTATCGGACCTGACGTTCGGCGAGTACGTCCGCCTCCTTGAGAATCCCACTCGATGGCAGCGTCTAGAGCTACAGCTTGACCGTGCCGAATTCGTTAAGCCGCTGAAGATCATCCAGAACATCCGCAATGACATTATGCATTTCGACCCCGACCCGTTCGAAGAAGCTGACCTGAACCACCTTCGGAATTTTGTGGTCTTTCTCCAGAAGCTTCGCCAGATTTTGTACCGCTGACCTCACTGTTGAGCGAAGGAACCATAGGGGGTCCGGCTCGAACCAAGTTGAGAGAACGATGGCGCCCCGCAACAAGGCTGCGAGTTTCCGAACCTGTTCACGGTGCGGAGCGGGTGTGCATCTCGCGGGCGCTCGATTCTGCGGGCACTGCGGCGCGAACATGATAGAAGCGGCTTCCGAGTTGCCACAATGGCAACGGCCGGCGCCGGCGAAATATTCACACGTCTCGATGCCGAGGATCGCGCTGAGTTGCCCCGAGTGCGGCGAACCGATGCGCTTTGGCTTCCGCAGGATTTGTCGGCGATGCGGCGCAAGATTGGTGATGGTTCCGCGTTTGCTGCATCCGAATCACTTTCGAGTGTACGTCGCCGGGCCGCGCGCCGCTCTGGCGGATCTTGGGGTTGAGTTGTTCTGGCTCGCGCTAGTCATAGGTGTCCTGGCGTTGATTTTCTGATCCGCCCGTAGCGTTTAAGTGATCGGCCAGCGAGGAAAATTTGGATGGCGCGCAATAATCGCGGGCGGGGCTCGGGCATAATCGAAGACCCGCGGCGAGCAAACTCTATCTCCGCATCTGGCACCACGGGCGTAAGTACAACCGCCGCATGGAGTCCGTCAGCCAAGGCCGGCGCCTTTACCACGAGATTAAGGCCGCGGTCGCGCGAGGCGAGTGGCCACAGAAGCCGAAGCCGAGACAGAACGTGTGCGTTCCTGACCGATGACGAGGAGAATCGGCTAATCGCGGTGCTGCCGGCATGGCTGAAGCCACTGGTGATTGTCGCGATCCATACGGCATGCGCCGTGGCGAGTTGCTGAAGCTTCTATGGGACGATGTTGATTTCGTCCAGGGAGTGATTTGGGTTCGGGTATCGAAGTCGGGCGAGGGGCGCGCATTTCGATGAATGCCACGGTCCATCGGACGCTGAGCGGTCTCCGCGATGAGCGGACCAAGCGCTTAAGCCAAAAGGTGGTAGCGAGAAACGCGGCTGGCCGTTACGTGTTTACTGCGCCGGCTGGTGGCTTTATGGGCAACCTTGCGCGCGCGTGGCGTCCAGCGGTGAAACAAGGCAGAATCGACAATCTGCATTTCCACGATTTGCGCCATACGTTCGCATCGCGGCTGGCGATGAGGCACATCGATCTGAACACCATCCGGGTGCTGCTTGGCCACGAGGGTCTCGCCATGTCGTATCGCTATGCGCACGTCGATCCAGAGTACTTGGCTGCGGCGGTCGCCACGCTGGACGCGCTGGGGCCGAAGCCGTGGGCGGCCGCGAGCCGAGGCGCGTGAGCGTGGCCAGCTACATTCTGTGCTACATTTCGGAGGACCAATCGAGCCATTTCCAGCCATCTAAAACCTCGATATTCTGTAGGCTGGACGTGGCGGGAGATGGTGGGAGTGCATGACTCATATCCGCAGAGTCCGGAGTTCGAGTCTCCGCGCCGCCACCATCGAATTCGGGCGAACGGAGGGAGGAAACGGGCCAGCCATCGAGTTGACAATCGTAGTCGTTTGCATCTGGCAGAGCTAGTGGGCTTTGCAACATCCGCCGCGAAGTGTGGTGTAGCTGACATCCAGCGAACGATTGTTGCGCGCTGATCCCGTCGAAAAAGCCGGTTCGGATTTCAAGGTGATGCTTCAGTAGTGAAGCGGGTCGGCCCACCCCTTCTGGCGCTGCGAACCTTTCGCCAACCTAATGATGAACATCTACGACTTTGTCAACCCGATGGACTTCCGCTACTACGGGGCCGATTCCGGCTTTTTCGAGCGCCTGCGTCCCTACGTGTCTGAAACGGGGTTTTTTGAATACCAGCGGCGCGTCGAAACGGCGCTGATCCTCGCATTCCGCGAGCTTGGGTGGTGCTCTCCAAAATATGCGGAGGAGATCCTCGGCGCGTTCGATTCAGTAACCGCCGCCGAAGTTTATGAAGAGGAGAAGCGTACCGGCCATATCGTTAGAGCTCTGGTCAATTGTGTTGCCAAAAAAGTAGGTGCCGAAGCGGCCAACTACGTCCACCTGTTCCTGACCTCGAATGACACGACGGATACTGCTGCCAGCCTGCGCTTCCAGGAACTTCTGCGCGACGTCGTTCTGCCCGATCTGCTCGATTTGCTTGAAACATTGAGTCGTCTGGCCGAACAGCATGCCGATCTACCCCAGATCGGCCGCACACATGGACAACACGCCGTACCGATTACTTTTGGTTTCGCGATAGCCTTGTACGTTGATCGGCTCGGTGGGCGCATCCTGGTGCTCGAGGCAAGCCGGCAGAATCTGCGCGGCAAGATAGCCGGTGCGGTCGGCGCGTATAATGCACTTTCGCTGCAATTGCCCCGGGCTGCGGTCCTTTTCGAGAAACTGGTCCTTTCCTACTTGGGTATGCAGCCGGCGCCAGGGAGCATAGCCAGTCAGATCGTTCAACCTGAATACATTACCGATATGGGTTATGCCGTTCAGTCGTGTTTCTCAGTATTAGCCAATCTCGCGGATGATATTCGACAGCTCTGCCGCAGTGAGATAGCCGAGGTTCAGGAGGAGCAATCAGCAGAGACCGTTGGCTCCTCCACCATGCCCCATAAAGTTAACCCCAAGAACTTTGAAAATATCAAGAGCCTGTGGAAGGCCTACATGCCGCGCATGACTACTTTGTTCATGGATCAGATCTCGGAGCATCAGCGCGACCTGACGAATTCCGCCTCCCAGAGATTTCTCCCTGAGCTTCTGACCGCCTTTGATTATTGCACCATTCGTTTGAACCGCGCGATGGGTGGCTTGCGCATTAATCAGCATGCGATGAACCGAAATCTGAGCGCCAATAAGGAGCAAATTATTGCCGAGCCCCTCTATGTCCTGTTGGCGCTGCAGGGCTGCCCCAACGCCTATGAACGTGTCCGCAAACTCGCCAGAGAAGCACGCGAACAAGGCAAATCAATAATGGCATTGGCGCGCCAGGATGCGGCACTCCGAGGGTACGTCTCGAAGATGCGTCCCGAGCAGCAGCAGCTACTCGATGATCCCGCAAAATACACGGGGCAATCGCAGCTACGTACGGTTGCCGTCTGTGAGCATTGGCGGCAAGAGGCAGAAAAGTTACGTGCATACCTGGCCGAGGAAAAGGCCGCCTTGAGCAGCCTAAAAATCGGTCGCTTGCGGCGAATTTACGATCGCTTAAACCAAATCGAGCAGGGAGGGTCCGTCCCACGGGACTTTTGCCCTGCCGAGGATCGACGGCAGGTCATCGAAGAGTTGATGGAAATTCGCATCGATCGAAAGCCATAGCTGGCCGCTGCTATTTGGTGAGCGCCGGTTTATCCCGCGTCGGTGAAATGATGGGGCCGCTCTCATGAAGCCGCCCGTGGACGATTTCTAACGTACCAGCGCTGCTATAACCTGGTCAGAGAGTTGAGAATTTTCGGAAAGGAACTTCGCGCTAGGGCTGCGCTCCTGAGGCTCCCGATAACGCGTTCACGCCGCCATCGTCGGCGGTGAGGAGCAGCTCGCGCAAGCGCCGCGCGGTTATTTCCTGTATACCGAGCGGGTCCACCGATCATGCCAAGCACCACGACCGAACCGCCGAACGTCCGAAAAGCTTGCTCGATGAGAGCCGTCGAGGGGTAATCCCCCTTAACCAACCACAGAAGAGTGTGGCGTCCGCTCGGAAAACGAAACCGTCCGCCTACCGGAGTCGGCAAGTTAAATGGTTGCAATCTGGTTTCGTCCGACACAGCGCATCCTCTACCGACCCTCAAACAAAGCACATCGCCACGAAGGTCGAGGCGCTCGGCCCGGTCCAAATGTCAAAATCGGCAAGCTAGCTGCTACCGCCGCGACTCAACATCGCGGCGGATAGCAAAGCCTTGCGCGAAGAACGTCGACGAATAACCCTTCCCGCCGGCGTCGGTAGCGGCTTCATCCACTAAAAGGACCCGAGCAATTTTTTCGGATGCGACGATGGACCGCCGCTGAATCGAGGACTAAAAGTGAGTCGCGCTCTCGCCGCTATGATGCCGCGTTCTCGACCGTCGCGGCTTCTGGTATTGAAAAGCAGCTTGGCACTGAGAGCATGTGCCCTGGGGTTGGGGGTGTCCGGCCCGACGAGTCAACTTGACGTAGCGAACCGCTCCGTCAGAACAGAGGTGCCCGGCGACCGGGAAGTCGTACACAGTGCGAACGGCGGTTGAATTTACCATTGCCTACGCTAGCGCTCCCTCATGCAGAATATTCCTTGTGGGTTGACGCCGGCTGAATTGCCGGCGCGCGAACAGTCACATGAACAAAATAGTGATTTCGCAACTACGATCAATATTTTTTCACCGCCAGCCGGAGAAAAGTAAAAATTTTTTTCACCAATGGACTCATCGCTCGGTCTGCACCGGACTCAAACTGGGCAGCAGTAAAAAATACTAGGCTGGCGTGAGGGTCTTGAATGCGCGCAATACGCACGTTGCTGATTGCAAACCGTGGGGAAATCGCGCTGCGTATAATCCGCAGCGCGCGGATACTGGGACTCCGTACCGTCGCGGTTTATTCCGAGGCCGATTCCGCCGCCGCCCACGTCACTGCCGCGGATGAGGCCCTACCGATTGGCCCAGCGGAGCCGGCGACGAGCTATCTTAATGCCGCCGCGATTATTGCAGCCGCGGAGGACTCCGGTGCCGATGCCATCCATCCGGGCTATGGCTTTTTGTCAGAGCGGCCCGAGTTTGCTCGGGCCGTCCAGCGGGCGCAGCTCGTCTTCGTCGGACCCCCTCCGGAAGTACTGTCAATGCTAGGAGATAAAATCGCCGCCCGCCGCATCGCAGTGCGCGCTGGAGTGCCGGTCGTTCCTGGTTCTGACGTTGCCGACCTTCAGTCAGCCAGGGAGTTCGGCGCCAAAGCGGGATACCCGATTCTCGTCAAAGCGGCGGCAGGCGGCGGTGGACGCGGGATGCGGGTGGTTGAGGCACCCGAAGAGCTTACTGGAGCGCTCGAGGCCGCCGCGCGTGAAGCTGAAGCTGCGTTTGGCGACCGCCGGCTGTTCGTTGAGAAATATCTAACTCGTCCGCGGCACATCGAGGTTCAGATTCTCGCGGATAATGAAGGCAATCCAGTGGCGCTGGGTGAACGGGAATGTTCCATCCAGCGTCGCCATCAGAAGATTATCGAGGAATCACCTGCGCCACACCTTTCCGAGGAACTTCGAAGCCGCATCATTGATGCGGCTGTCGAGCTGGCCCGCGGCGCTGATTATCGTAATGCGGGTACGGTCGAGTTCCTGGTCGATGGTGACTCCTTTTATTTTCTCGAAGTTAATGCGCGGCTTCAGGTAGAGCATCCGATTACGGAAATACGTTTTGGCCGCGATTTGGTGATCGACCAACTGCTGATCGCGATGGGCGAGCGTGTGGCCGAGCCGCTTTCACCACGCGGTGCCGCCCTCGAATGCCGCATCAACGCTGAGGACCCGCTGCATGACTTTCGGCCGGCTAGCGGAACCGTGATTCAGCTTGCGCTGCCGGCCGGCCCGGGTGTGCGCGTCGATACGCATCTGTTGCCGAGAACAGAAATTTCGCCCTACTACGACAGCCTGGTTGCTAAAATAATTTCGTACGGTGCCACGCGCGATGAGGTGCGGCGCAGGATGGCGGTGGCTTTGGACGAGTTTTCGCTGCTGGGCGTACGCACCACAGCTGATTTTCTGCGCGACGTGGTCGCAAGTGAGATGTTCGCCCGAGGAGAGCTGTCAACTCATTTTGTCCCGGAGTTTCTCGCTCAATGGCGCAACAACAAGGGCGATCTTAAGCCAGCGTTGATCGCGGCCGCGTCGCTCGCGCAGCACGGACCGGGCCTAACCACTGTAGCAGGGCTCAATGATAGCAATCGAAGCTCCGCGCTCCCGCAGCGCTCGCCCTGGGCCGAACTTGGTGAGTTCGAGCTTTGGCGCGAGTCCAGGTGAACCGAGGCGCTGAGCAGACTGGCGGCTAAGGTGCCTGCGAGGTGAGCGCAAGGCACCAGACAGGGCGAAGCGGACCCATGATGAGACGAGACCGGCGAAGCCCGCCCAAAGCCAGCCGAAGTCTCAAGAGAAGCCGAGGGGAGCCCGAAGAGAAGCGAGTTGGCGAGGTGCGAATAAAACACGAGGCAGGCGCGAAGCGGCGCCGAGCAAACGAGTCTGCGAGATGCGCATAAAAGAATGAAATTCAAGCTGGCAGGGTATCCGGAAGAATTCGATGTTGAACTGACCGCAATCGGCGGTCGCTCTGCCCGTGCGCGGATCAACGGCACCGAAGAGATCGTGGCCGTCATCGACTCGGCGTTTGCCGAGAGTGGAATTGTTCGAATCGGCAGGCGGGCGATGCGGGTATACAGCACGCGCCAGCGCGGCTCGATTTGGGTGACAGTCGGCCCTGCCCAATTTGAATTTATTCCGGTCGAGGCACGTAGCGCTCGACGCACGCATGGATTGGCAACCCCGGAGATAACCGCGCCGATGCCGGGCAAGGTAGTGAAGCTGGCGGTGACGGAGGGCCAGCCGATCGAGGCGGGCGATGTGTTGGTGGTGCTCGAAGCAATGAAGATGGAAACGGCCCTCCATGCCGAGAGCGCGGCGGTCGTCAAGCAAATTCGCGTGGCCGTCGGCCAAATGGTCGACCATGGCGCGGTCTTGCTCGTGCTCAGCCCCGCATCTTCCCCGTCACCGAGCGAACCTGCCCTTCCAGCCCATTAAGCCATTCCTCGAACGCGACTTCTCGCTCGACGACGATTTCGAGCTTGCCGCCATCAATCATACGCACCCGCCCGGGACTCTCTGGCCGTAGAGGTATCATTAACGCCTCGCGTGAAATGCCAAGTGCGTCGGTAATTGCAAAGATTCGCTCAATCTCTTTGAGTGTAACTGCCTTCAACAACGCGACTCCCCCGGTATCAGACTCTTTACATATGACGCCGTCGGCTTAATCTCAATAGGGAAGGATCACGTTCGATGGAGGATGTCGGTCCCAGGCAACATTGTTATTGTCTCCTTCCCAAGTGCGGGAGGGATACCTGCTAAAGCGCTTCGCAATAGAATCAGCGGCCCTTCTCCACAAGCTGTTTGAGAGAAAGGCCGGGGTGAAGGTTCTGCTCCGTGTACGGCACAATAAAAAAAGTAATGAAAGACAAGGGTTTTGGCTTTATTGTTCCCGATGATGGCAGCGACGATATTTTTTTCCATCGTTCGCGGTTATCGCCGAAGGTTTACTTCGAGGACCTCCGCGAAGGTACCGAGGTGCAGTTCGAAGTAAGGCCCGGAGACAAAGGCCGGCAGGCATTCAACGTCAAACTTCGCTAACAGCAGCGAGCGTGCAGTTGGGCGTTTCCGTGCTACTACGATCGTACACTCGTACGGCTGTCGTCCGGACGGCTCCTGGCCGCGGTTCTCCGATCTCGTGCTTAGCACTGGGCAGGGCGCATCTCTTACTATTCGTTCCGCGACACTACCCAGAATGAGCCTGCCTAGTTCTGCTGAAGACGTCGCCACTCGACTTGCGATATCTCGGCGAACGTTACGGGATGGCGCTTCCCACCGGACCATCGCGCACTTTATTGATGGCCGTCAGGACGTGGCAGCGCCTGAACCCAGAGACATGCCGATGTGGGAAGCTGCTCCGTTTCAACCACAATGGAACGAGCTGAGGGGGTCGCCCGCGAAGACGAGCGCATGCCATATATTGATCGAATTTCACTGGCAGCGAGCAAGGCGTTCCTTTCGTCAACTTTCGCGTTTTTTCTGCCTTGTCTCATTCGAATCGCGCGCTTCGTGCGACTAGAGTGTGATTTGTCAAGGTGGGTGCTCGGTCCGCATCGCCCCGCACGAAGTTCCAGCGCGAGGTTCCGGTCGTCAACGAGCCGCTCATCAGGACAAGTTTCGATACGGCCACGCTGGTGGCGCTGGCCGCTCAGGGCAACAGACAAACTGGCGCGAGGAGAAGTCAAATGATCGATGTATATTACTGGCCTACTCCGAATGGCAAGAAAGTCACCATTCTGCTCGAGGAATGTGGAATTCCTTACACTATCAAGCCGGTCAATATCGGACGCGGTGATCAGCTCACTTCATCTTTTCTGAAGCTCTCCCCCAACGGCAGAATGCCGGCCATCATTGATCACGAGCCGGTCGGCGGCGGCGCGCCGATCGAGATCTTCGAATCCGGTGCGATCATGATGTATCTGGCCGAAAAAGCCGGCAAATTCTGGCCGCAGGACCCCCGTCGCAAGTACGAAGTGAGCCAGTGGATCATGTGGCAGATGGCCAATCAGGGACCGAAGTTCGGCGAGCAGGGGCATTTTCACCGCGCCGCCGAGGGCGGAAAGAGCGGCGACCTTTCCTACGCGCTGCTGCGCTTCGACAGCGAGGTGCATCGCCTTTACGGCGTGATGAACCTGGGGTTGTTCAACAAGCGTTATCTAGCGGCCGGCGAATATACTATCGCTGACATGATCTGCTATCCGTGGGCCGTAACTCTGCAGGGGCGCAACATCGATATCAATGAATTTCCAAGCGTGAAGCGCTGGATGGACGAACTCGGCCAGCGGCCGGCGGTCAAGAAAGCGATGGCGGCGGGTCCGGAATACCGCGAAGATCCCGCCACAGTATCACCCGAGGAGCGCGACCGTCGCGCCAGGCTGCTCACCCATCAACGAGCCCAGCAAGTCCCGAAGGAATGGACAGAAGCCACGCGACAATAGGTTAGACGGGAGAGGAGTGAGCAGCGAGAACCAAGCTTGACCGGCAAGCTTTTTCTCCCGCGATTCGCTCCTCTCCTTTGAACAGGACATCACACCGGAGGAGCTTTATGCTGAAGGGCAAATGCCTGTGTGAGGGTGTCACCATCGAAATCGACGCGGCACTGGGCCCTGTGATCGCGTGCCATTGCTCGCAATGCCGCCGGTCGACCGGCTCGGCCTTCAATCCGAACGCATCTGTACCGGCCGATAGTTTTCGAATCGTGACGGGCAAAGAATTGGTGCGTGAATTCAGCCGCCAGCCCGGGGCCTATCGCGCCTTCTGTTCACGATGCGGTTCGCCGTTGTATTGGCGCGGTGACGCTTATCCAACGATCGTGCGCGTAAGGCTCGGAATTCTCGACGACACTCAGGGAGCGCGCCCGATCGCCCATATCTTCACCGGCTCCAAAGCGGACTGGTTCAACATCAGCGATGGCGCGGAGCAATTCGAGGACTGGCCTACGCCTGATCCAATGCGGTACTTCAGAACGGCGGAGTGACGCATCCAAAACAGTGCCACCTGCTCTAGCTACTGTTAGAGACACGTAGCGGGCGAGCAACCTGCCCACCCGCCACGGTATACGGCGCTACTTGAATCGTTTAGTGCAGGTTGTAGTAGCGTTTCGCGCCGCCGGCCAGGACGTTCGCCAGCGTTTCCGGCGGCAGCCCCATCCGCTTGATCATGTTGGGTGCGTCTGGAAAACCGTCCGCATGCGGATAATCGGTCGCCCACAGGATGTTCTCGGAACCCACGTAATTCGCCAGGTGCTTGAGTGAACCTTCCACCGGCTCGAACGAGATAAAGCATTGCCGGAGGAAAATTTCGCTCGGCCGCGTCTTCAGTCCGGTGTCGTTCATGCCGACGTCGTCGAAATGACGGTCCATTCGATCCAGCCATCCGGCCATCCATCCACCCCCCGATTCGAGAAATGCGACGCGGAGTTTGGGAAAGCGATCGCAGACGCCGCACATGATGAGGCTCGCTGCCGCCGCCATCATCTCGAACGTATGTGCCACCAGATGGCGGACTGCGAATCCCTGCGTGAAGCGGTCGAAACCGAGCGTCGGCTGTCCGCTTTCAGAACCACCGTGAATGCTGATCGAAAAGTCCATCTCCTGTGCTGCGGCCCACAACGGATCATAAGCAGAATCGTGCAGCACGCGGCCGTTGTACGGATTGGGCCGAATAAATCCGCAGCGGAAGCCTAATTCCTTCGCCGCGAACACCATCTCGTCAACCAGATGGTCGACCGATTGCATCGGCAGCATCGCGGCGCCAAACAGACGAGCTGGATACGGCTTGCAATAATCAGCCAGCCAACGGTTGTATGCGCGGCAGGCAGCCGCGGAAAATTCGGGATCCTTGGTGGCGCCGAGGAACAAACCGAGGCTGGGATAAAGAAATGCGGCGTCGATACCCTCCGCGTCCATATCCGGAATCCGAGCGTGCGGGTCGAAGCCGCCGCGCTTTCCTTCCAGGTAGGCGACGCGAAACGAATTTACACCGCCGGCACGGGCGCCAAACGTCCCAAGGCCGCCGAGCTTGAGCGGTTTCTTACCGCGCCCGAGATCTATCGCGTCATCGCCCTCGATCCGCAAAATTTCCCCGCCGTTTTCGGTGACTAGCACTTTTGGACAGCTTTCGCGGAATTTCGGGTCGATGTAGTTCTCCCAGAGATCGGGCGGCTCAAGAATATGGCCATCTGCGTCGATGACGTTGTATTCCATTACGTTCACCTCGCCTATTGGTTGAAATTGGGTATGGGTTTTGGCCCTGCTTGTAACATGACCGTACGCAGCATTATGGCATATTTTTATAAAGTGCGTGGACGCTCAACACAACTCAGCCCGAGGCCAGGTAATCGGCCAGTTTGAGCCGATTGTTCATTAACGAGGCCGCAGTCTGTGTCACCCTCGCGCGCCAAGCAAGCCAGACGCGCGGGAAGGGCAAGAAGGAAGGGCGCAAACTGACCCACTACCCGAGGCCGACTACGGTTGACAGGTGTTGGCCGGAATTTCTATTTGTCGGACTATCGTGAGTAGGTCTTATTAAGCGCGTTCAGAAAAGATGAGGCTGGGAACATGCCTGCCCGAAATAGAGGTACCAAATGCCAATCCTGGATCCAACGAGTCCATCACGGGAGAAACGCTACGAGTTGGCGGCGCGACGGCTGAGGACACTCGACGGCGCAACCGTCGGCCTTTTGGATAATTCCAAGCTCAACGCGGCCCCCCTGCTTGCCGACATCGGCGACCTCCTGAAAGAACGTTACGGCATCAAATCAACTGTCGTTCGGACCAAGGGCCATGGCTTCTCTTACCCGGTCGAGGAGCGGATGGCAGACGAGATGGCCGCACAGTGCGACGTCGTCATTGCAGCCATCGGTGATTGAGGGTCTTGCAGCGCGGCCAGTGTGGCCGACGGTACAGTGTTCGAAAAGAAGGGCATTCCGGCAGCAGCGATTATCACCCACACGTTTACAGCGTCCGCCAATGCAATGGCCCGGCGCAACGGTTATCCCGATTACCGCTACGCCGTGATTCCACACCCGCTCAGCAGTCTTAATGCCGAACAGGTTAAGCAAAGGGCGCGCGAGGTTCTGCCGGAAATCCTCGCGATATTAGGCATCGAGGAAAAGACCCGCCAAGTCAGCGCCGCAGCCTCGTAAGAGAAAAGAGGCAAAAGAGGAATGAGGAGCACAGGGGAGCAGCCCGAAAACACGTTACAGTGTTCTTGCTCCCCGCAGCTGTGAGCATCGCATTTTGGGAGCGTGAAGAGTGGCCACTGTAGCCCGACGAGAGCCGACCGACGAAGCCTTGCGCAACGCTCGCGACGCTATCGAGTACTGCTATCAGCAAGGCTGGACCGACGGACTGCCGGTAGTTCCGCCGTTCGAGGAATTGGTGGAAGAATTCCTGAACGAGACGCCGAGGGACCCGGAAGCCGTGCTGATGACGGTCAAGCACCTGGATCGTTCGTGTACGGTGCGGCAAGCGGCAATCAACGCGGTAATGGCCGGTTGTATGCCGGAGTACTTCCCCGTGGTGCTGGCTGGCATCGAAGCATTTGCCAATGGTGCCGGAATGGTAAGCGGCCTGCTGCAGAGCACCACCGGCCAGGCAGAAATCATAATTGTCAATGGGCCGATTCGTCAGCGGCTCGGTTTCAACTGCCAGGACAATATATTTAGTCCGGGCGATCGGCCCAATGCGACGGTCGGGCGCGCGCTCCGGTTGATCATCATGAACGCGCTAGGCATTCGGCCTCACGAATTCGATCAAAGCACTCAGGGCACCTCGGCGAAGTACAGCTGCTGTATCGCGGAAAACGAGGAAGACAGCCCGTGGCAGCCGCTTCACGTCGAGCACGGATTTGCACCGTTGACTAACGCTGTAACAGTTCAGATGGTGCGAAGTGATTTGTACGTTGAGCACCGTAGTACGCAAGTACCCGAGGAAATTCTCCTTACCATTGCGGACTCGATCTCGTACGCAGGTATGATCACGCAGATAACGGATGAGCGTATCCTTCACGGCGCGGTGGTCGTAATGGGGCCGGAGCATGCTCAAATTATCGCGGGGCAGGGGTGGTCGAAGCCGGATGTGAAGCGATTCCTCTGGGAGAATTTCGGCAAGACCAAACGCGAACTGCGCCGCTTCGGCAAAGTGCCGCAGGAGTTGAAGGACAAGGCCGACGATGTATTTATCCATAGCGGCGGCTCACCCGAATCGATTCTGCTGGTTGTGGCAGGTGCCAACAACGCCGGGGTTTCCACCGTTTGTCCATCTTATACGGTTGGCCGGGCCGGCATCGGCAATGGCACCAGCGAAATACGGCTGAAGCCGGCTTAACGTAAGGCTTCGCGCGTGGGGCTGAGCATAACTCCTCCGGGCATCGCGGGAAAACCCGCGTCCAGGGTTTGCTGGGCGAGGCAATTCCCTCGGCGCGGAGCGTGGCCGGTTTGCCGCGGACGACATCGACCTCAAGGTCCATAACATCACGTGTGCTGGGTTACGCGTGGCCATCACACGCTGGAAGCTTACCGGGATAATGGATTTAGTCGAGGATTACCGAGAATTGCTGCAGCCCTGGTCTATTCCATATTGAAAACAGGTGACAACCGGGTTGCCGTGGACGGATCGATCGAGGGCACGGGCGAGGAGGCAGTGACTGGCGCCACGAAGTAGGGAGAGGCATAGAAAGCAATACAAATCGAAAGTGCAGGTTCAGCCGGAGGTCAACAAGAATCAACTTTTGGAGGCCCAGAATGAAGATATTCGCTTTCGAGGAGATTACGTACCCGGGTCTGCCTGGGAATCTGGGCCCGGAGGTGCGTCTAACTAATAGATACTGTGATCCTAACTTGGTAGTGCAGCACTATAAAGAGCATCTGGAGGAATTGGCTCGGGCCGAGGACTATGGCTTTGACGGTATATTTGTCAACGAGCATCATTTCACCGCATCCAACAACAACCCGGATTGTAACCTGACCGCCGCCGTCCTGATCGACCGGACCAAGAACTGCCACATCGGAGTCATCGGCAACATAATCGCGCTTCGTCATCCGCTTGCGGTGGCGGAGGAGTTCGCGATGCTCGATTGCCTCTCCGGCGGACGTTTCATTCCAGGCATGGTGCGAGGTCTGCCCGCTGAATGGGTCTCATACAACATGGATCCCTTCACCGCGCGGAATCGGTTTGCCGAAGCCTACCACATTATTCACCAGGCGTTGACGCAGGAGTTGGTGGATTACGAGGGCGAGTTTTGGAACATTTCGCGCGCATCGATCTGGCCGAAGCCCGTTCAGAAGCCATTTCCGCCTTTCTGGATGCCTGCTGGATCGCTCGAGAGCATCCGTTTCGCTGCCGAGAACCGCCTGGTAGCGTGCCAAACGTTGCAGCCAACGATGGTCCTGAAACAATGCTTCGACGAATACCGGCGTATAGCCGGTGAGGAGTTAGGTTGGAAGCCTGGATTCAATAATTTCGCAGGGCTGCGATTCATGCATCTAGGGGAAGACCATCGGAAGGCGGTCGAGGAAGGGGTGGGCATGTTTTCCTACCTCATGCTCTCACTCGGGCGTCCGGTGTTGAATCCGGCTCCGCTGCCCGGCTTCAACACCGACCAATCCTATAAGCACCGCCAGGCCAATGCAGATGATGTGTTCAGCTATGGCCTGGGGAATACGTCAGATGCTGCGAGTAAGGTGAAGTCTGAACCTTCTCAGGCTGACAAGTTGAGGAATGCGGGATTGATGCTGTCAGGCAGTCCCGAGTCGGTCGCAGAGTGGCTGGTCGAAGACGCCAAGACGGCAGGATACGGGAATCTGATCGTCACCTTCCGCGTTGGTAATGGGACGCACAAACAGGCGCTGAAATCGCAGGAACTGTTCGCCAAACACCTGATGCCAATCTTGCGCAAAGTCAACGTTGAGGAAAACGCAAAGGCGAGTGAAGAACTGGTAGCCAAACCGCTGGAAGTTCGCACTGCCTCCGGCCAGGGTTTGCCCTTTTACCAGGATTTCAACTACAGCCTCAACCGCGACGCGATCGAGATGGTCGGTGTTGCACGTTATGCCGAAAATGGGCGAGTTACACTGGCGTGGGAGATGCAGGTTGCCAAGATTGCCGAGGACGGTAGTCCGGCGCAGATCATCGTGCCCGGGCCCGCGCCGGAGCATAAGGGATGCGCGATTCAATTACACCTGGTTACGAAAGATGGCGCCGAGATCACAGATGACGCCGGAGTCGTGCTTGAAGCGAGCGGTCCAGGCGACCTCGATAAGCAGGTCATGTTCGATGGAGGTTACGGGCAGTTCACTGGGGCACCTGACCATATGGTGGCAGCACAGACGCGCGGAGTCGCCAGAAACGACTACTCGATCCGTCTATCCATCTCTCTGCCCAGTACCGCCGCGCAACCAGACCTAGAGCATGAGGAGTCAACTTTCGAAATCAAATGTTTCAAGCATCTCTTGACCCTTAGCGCTTGAAGCTTGGATTTCAAAACTAAGATTTGAGGAGAAAGTCCCGATGCCCACCGCCTCCCCGGGAGCTGGCATTGCCTGCCAGTACATTGCTGGTTCAGCGCAGGTTGGCGAGCTGAAAACGGAATTTCTCAAGGGCGGCAAGGGACCGCCGTTACTGTACCTTCACGGCCTGAGTCGCTCGCTCGGATGGGATACCGACAATATTGGCCTAGCGCTGCATCGGTCCGTCTACGCTCCGGTTTTGCCGGGTTGGAAGGCCGGACGTCTCCCCACTCAGATCACATCGCTCCAGGATTATGCGCGGCTGATGCTGGCCTTTATGGATGCGGAGAAGATCGAGAAGGCCGATTTGCTGGGTCACTCCGTTGGTGGCTGGATCGCGCTTCACATCGCGCTGCTTGCCCCCGAGCGAATTGAACGCCTTGTTCTGGTAGATTCGATGGGCTTGGACGGAGGAGAAACTCCGGCTACCGACATTTCCCAGTTGGACGAGGCCGCTCTCTACAGCGCGGCGTTCGCGACCAGAGGAGTATTGGTGGTGGCCGGTGATTTCGGCGGCGTTCCGCTAGATCTTCGTGGCGGTGCGCTTTTCAAACACGTCATGAACGGACAGCGTAATTTGATCGCGCTGACCGGCGGGAAATGCGGAGAGGTCTCCCTAATGCCTTGCCTGAAGGGCATCTCAGCGGAAACTTTGATTGTCTGGGGTGAATCAGATCGGCTCACCCCGCTCGATCATGCGCATATATTCGCGTCTCACATTCGCCGCTCCCGTGTTGCCGTGATCGAGGGTGCCGGGCATTTTCCGCAAAAAGAAAAACCCCAGACGTTTTTGCGGGTAGTATGTAACTTCCTGCTGGGGCGCGACGAACCAGTGGAAGGCGTTCGAGCGAGACCAGACTAATACGTCAAGCGGCAATTTTCCTTCTTAGATAAGGGACTAATTTCAAGTTCTGACGGCGTGCCACAGACTCCGGGCACATTGTGTCGCATGCGGCGTTAATGACGACCATCGCCTGGCCAGCTTCTCCCTGGCTCCAAGCGAATGACATCACGGTTCATCTGATCCGACGGCGTCCGTGAGGCTTTTGCCTACGACTGTTGCCATTAGAAATAGTTGCAATGAGCAAGCATCTGATCGAATATTTTCAAAGCGATCACGCCCGCAACTAACCAGGAGGCTCCGATGGACTACCAATATATCGATAAGGCTTTGAGCGACCCGGGGGTTTTCGTTGAACATGATCCGCATCCGCTATGGCGGCAGTTGCGCCAAGAGGATCCTGTTCATTGGACGGAAGGCTTGGTCCGGCCTTTCTGGTCGGTCACCCGGTACGACGACATCATCGCGGTGGTGAGCGAGCCGGCGTTCTTCAGCTCGGCGTATCTTATTTCGGTTCCGTCAGCTCCTGAGCTGGAACAGTTGACACCTGAAATGCTGGGTTCGGGCGAGATGATGCTGATGACCGATCCGCCATTGCATGGCGCGATGCGACGCGCGTTCAATCGCCTTATGCTGCCGCGGGCGGTTGGCCGCTTCGAAGTTCCCGGTCCTGAACTGGTGCGGGAAATTCTCGATGAAGCACTGGCACGCGGCGAATGCGACTTTGTGCTCGACGTTGCCGCGCGGCTGCCAATGGCGTTTATCTGCGAGATCATGGGCATCCCGCGCCCCGACTGGCCGGACATGTTCCGGTGGGGGAACATGATCGCCGGCAATGAGGACCCCGAATACCAGGTTGATTCGGGCTCGGCCCTCGAGACGCGTCAGCAAGGTACCCGCAGCATCGGCAACTATTGCATCCAGGCGGCAATGGAGCGGCGTGGTGGAGACGGGGAAGATCTCTTGAGCGTGCTCGGCAACGCTCGAATCGACGGACGCTTTTTGACCGAAAGGGAGCTTGCGCACAACGGCGTTCTTTATGTCGGTGCCGGTCTCGAAACGACGCGCAACGCGATCTCCGCCGGACTTTTGGCGTTGCTCGAACATCCAGCGGAGCTGGAACTGCTGCTGCAAGACGAATCACTCTTGCCGATTGCCGTCGAGGAGATTCTGCGATGGTCGAGTCCAGTGACTCATTTTGCCCGCGTGGCGACGAGGGATACCGAACTCGGCGGCAAGCAAATCCATCAGGGAGATCGTGTGGCGCTGTGGTTTCCCTCGGGTAATCGCGACGAAACCATTTTCGGAAATGCCTACACGTTCAATGTGCGGCGGAGTCCCAACGAACATATAGCTTTCAGCAAAGGCGAACATTTCTGCGGAGGTGCACATCTGGCTCGGCTCGAACTGCGTCTGATGCTGCAGGCGCTCCTCAAACGAACCAAACAAATCGAGCTCACCGGCAAGGTGGAACGGCTCCGCTCGAACTTTCTGGCCGGCATCAAACACATGCCGGTGCGCTTCACGCAATGAGGCCTAATCTGAATAAAGCACCCAACGGGGGGCGCCACCCCTTTGTTGCCCGCGTTTCCTTGTCCGTGAGCGCAATCCTGGTTTGACATTGGAACTCCTCCTGATCTTTAATCCCGGGATGTAATGAACAATCGTTCACTCAGTCGAACCCAGATGACCCGGTTGCTGCGCGCCGACCCCAGAAAGAGCAGGGTTCTGGTGCGTGACCGCGATATTTTGCAGCGGAAGCGAGCCGAGCTGGCGGACATCGCCTTTGACCTCTTTATAGACCGCGGCTTCCATCGCACTGGGATACGTGAAATCGCCAGCGTTGCGGGGCTCAGCGTCGGTGCTGTGTTTACTTATTTCACTGACAAAGAGGAGATTCTCGCCCATATCTTTTTCGAGCAGCTCGAGCGCGTTGAGAAAGAGCTGCTGGGGACACTTCGCTCGATGATCGGCCAGGGGACCAGGGCGGCGGAAGAACCGCAGGCAGTTTTCGACGCTGTCTTTGGGCAATTCTTGAGAGCTGTCGATAAGCTCAGCCGCTTCATCCTGCTCGCTTACCAGGAGACCAAATCCCTGAACACCGTTGCACGCCAAGCACTCATCGCGCGCGAAAAGCGCGTCCAGGGATTGCTCGCTGAGGCGATTCGTTATGGCGCAGAGCGTGGCCGGTTTGCTCCTGGCGACATTGACCTCAAAGCCCACAACATTATGGTGCTCGGACATGCGTGGGCTACCAGGCACTGGATGTTCGCTGGCAGAGTTAAATCAATCGACGACTACCGCGAATTCCTGCAGCCCCTGGTCTATTCGATGTTGGAGATCGGTACGGCCAATCGGGATCGCCAAAAGGGCGATCCAGTGCCAAAGGCGCGGCCGGACGAGTGGTCGCCACGAAGGCGAAAGCGCTCGACGATCGATAGAGATCTGATAACCGGATCATCGGCTCTCACCGGTGAGGGCGCGTAGACAAATCGGAAATTGGAGACACGTCATGATTAAGGCAGAACGGATCGGCCACGTGGTTTTGAAAGTGCGCAACCTTAAGCGTTCGCGCGCTTTCTACACCGAGTTGCTGGGCATGGACGTGATGATGGAGATTCCGGCAATTCCCGCGGTGTTTCTAGCCAACCATCGACGCGACCATCACGAGATCGCGTTGTTTGAGGTGGGCGCAGAGGCCGAGGGATTGCAGGCCAAACAGATTGGGCTGGCGCACGTCGCTTTTCGCCTCCGCAGTGAAGAGGAGCTTCGTGCGGCGTACGATGAATTCAAGGTAAAACGCGTGCCGATCTCCTTTACCGTCAACCATGGCGTCACCAAGAGCATCTATTTCCGCGACCCCGACGGGCACGAACTCGAGGTATACTGCGATAATTCACCCGCGGAGATTGCCAAGTTTCCCAATCCCTATTTGGGGATGAATAAGTTGGACTTTGCTCTGGATGACCCGGGCCTGGCTGACGTGATGGGACAACTAGCGCAAACGCAGCTTTGAAAATCGCGCACATTGAGGAAAGATCAGTTAATCCAGAATGGCAAAAGCATGGATTGGGAATCAATCCAATGGAGATAACTATATGCCATTGAGCACACAGCAGTTTGCCAAAGAGCTCGAGAGTATGGTGAGCAAGCGGAAGGCCTTCTGGGAACATCCGTGGGTGCAGAAATTCCGCCGGGCGGACCTGAGCAAGGAGCAGATTCGTCACTGGATAGAGCAACAATTCTATGTCACTGGGCGGGTGCACGACCTGATCGGGCCGCTGTACGTCAACTGCGAAGATGCCGAGGCGCGCGCTCACATCCTCGACAACCTCATCGAGGAGGAGACGGGACGCATATCCAGGAGTGCACCGCACCCCGAGTTGTATATCCGGTTGGGATGTGCTCTGGGAAGTACGCGCGAGACTATGTTGAATATTTATCCGCTCCCGGAGGCAGTGGCGTTGCGTACCTATTGGGTTTGGATAGTGGCTCATCGGCCCTTTGCTGAAGGCCTCGCAGCCGTAAGCATTGCCGGCGAGGCGCAGGTACCCGGCGCCGGAAATGAATTCACGCGGATCCTCGAAGAGAACTATGGCCTCAGCCACGATGACACCGCCTTTTGGTGGGTTCACGAGGAGGCCGACCGAGAGCATGGAGGCAGTGCAGTCGAACTGGTGTCGAAAATGGCGCGGACCGATGAAGAGCAAAAGCGTGTCCGCGAAGCAGTGGATCACACGCTGGAGTTATTGTGGCGTTTTTTCGATGGGCTCGAGTTCGCGTACGGCCAACACAGAAAAGCTGCATGAGAAGAACGGTGCTCCGCGTTTTGCCTGTTTGATGAGCTGGCTTCGTGAGGAAACCACGCAGAACTCTGTTCAATCGCTTTTTGCTCTCAATAGAACGCAGTACGCGCCGGCTTCGATCGTCCCGTCAAAAGAGCCAGTCAATGAAGTTCATGCTCCACCCCAATCCTGTCGTACCGGCGTCGCCTGCGGAACGCGAGCGCTTGCGTCCCATTGCCCATCGCACCGACAAGATCCAGCAGATGCTGCGCGAGATGGTCGAGCTCACACAAATGGCCGAGGAGTTGGTTCCGAAACCCTTCCAGAAACCGCATCCGCCGCTGTTCCAGGCGCTGACCACAACTGAAGAGACAATTCGCTGGGCAGCCCGCGAAGCGGTATCCCGCTCGACGAAATCAAGCGCCAGCTCGAACTGTTTGGCACCAAGGTGATGCCGGAATTTATCGGGTGAGCGCGAAGTGACGATTCCGGGGCAATTGTCTAAACCTCTACGCCGAAGTACGTCAATAGACGCGGGGAACAGTGGCCGGTAGGAGCACTCTCCCGAACGAACCAGCTTTTTTACTAAGGGAGCGCCGCGATGAAGATACAATACTCAAAGGGTCGAGTCCCAAAGCAGGCGCACGTTGCGATTCCTGCAGGCCTCTACGAAGAAGAACACGGCCGTCAAGGCTTCTACGGCCCCGCGACTCAGTTTTACCACCTTCATCCGCCGACAGACTGGAAACGCATTGAAGGTCCATTACGGCCCCGGGCATTTAAGACCTATGAGCTTAAACCCACCGATCTCGAAGACCCACGCGGCGAGCCGGTGAGGGTCCTGTACAACAATGATGTGGCGCTTTTCGTCTCCCGCCGTTCAGAGCCGATGCCCTTCTGCTTGCGGAACGGCGATGGCGACGAAATCCACTTCATCCACAAGGGTCACGGCATATTGCAGAGCGATTTTGGCCCGCTTCAGTATGGCGCGGGAGACTATATCGTAGTTCCCAAAGGCACCAGCTACAGAGTTGTCCCAGGGACTACTGACAATTTCACGTTGATTATTCAGTCACGCACCCGCGTTCGCTTGCCCGAGCGCGGTGGAGTTGGCCACTACGCGCCGTTTGACTACGACGTCATTGAGACGCCAGAGCCCGAAGCGATAAGCGAGCAAAAACCCGAGTGGGAGCTGCGCGTGCGCCGCCGCGGCGAGTACACCTCGGTTTTCTACGATTTCTGCCCGCTGGATGTGGCCGGGTGGAAAGGGACCCACTCCGTCTTCAAACTGAATGTGAAAGATTTTCGGCCGTTGATGAGCGAAGGGATTCATCTCCCTCCGAGTGCACACGGTACGTTCGAGGCCGACGGGTTTGTTGTATGCACCTTTGCGCCGCGCCCGCTCGAAGGCGACCCTCAGGCGCGGCGGGTACCGTGGTATCACCGCAATATTGATTATGACGAGGTTTTCTTCGTTCATAGTGGTGAATTCTCTCTAAGCCGCCGGAGCGGCACGACGCCATTCGGGGTGCTGTCGCTCAACCCACAGGGATTGCAGCACGGCCCCCAGCCGGGAGTGTGGGAAAACAGCGTGAAGAACTGGCAAAAGGATGCCCGTCTCGAATTTGTGGCTATCAACCTGGACACCGAAGAGCCGTTGACGATGACCCCGGACGCGCAAAGGGTCGAGATCGCGGGCTATGAGGATCTGTGGGCCAAGAAATAGCCAATAGCTATATCGAGCATAATCTTCCATGCGAGCAATCTGAGAATCGACCTCGACCTGATAGGACGCATTTAAAGGATGAATCGCGCGGTGTGAGGGTCGAATCTTGAACGTAAGGCTTCGGCAAGAGGCGGAGGCGAAATCAGGTGAGATTTGGGATTTTCAGCATCTTCGACTACTGGCCGCGGGTCAAAAATGTCTCACGGTATTTCTCGGACATCCTGCACGTGGCGGAAAGAGCGGAAGCCCTGGGGTTCGACACTTTCTGGATTTCCGAGCATCACTTCACTAACTATGGAGGTATCTTGCCGCGTCCGCAGATCTTGCTCGCCGCCTTGGCACAGCGGACCCACACAATCCGGCTGGGGACGGCGGTGAGTCTGATCCCTTTCGACAATCCGGTGCGATTGGCCGAGGACTTTGGCCTGATCGATGTCTTATCCGGTGGAAGGCTGGAGTTCGGCGTTGGTCGTGGGCTGTTCGGCTTCGAATACGACGGCCTTGGAATTCATCAGGACGAAAGCCGGGCGCGGCTCGAGGAAGGGGTAGAAGTTATTCGCGCGGCCTGGCAGTCGCAACATTTGACCTACGCGGGACGCTTCACGAACGTTGACAATCTGACGATCCTTCCTCGTCCGCTTCAAAGGCCTCATCCACCGTTGTACGTCGCCGCGGTCAGCCCCGAAAGCTACGAATGGGCAGGGCGCGAAGGCCATAGCATTCTCCAGGTTTTATACTTCGCGCCCATCGAAGGCACGGCGAAGCAGGTAGTTAATTATCGCTCGCGCCTTGAACAGCACCGGCACGATTCCTCCTGCAAGATGCTAGTCGCGATCTCGCCCACCCATGTTGCGGCGACAAGCGAACGTGCCAAACAGGAAGCCGCGGAGCCACTGATGAATTATCTCGGCATGGTAGGCGAGTTGTTACCGACCGAGACGAAATCAGAACAATATCGCGCGTACACGAAGCTTCGTCCTGCTATGAAGAAGCTCACCTACGATGTCCTGTACTCTGAGCGTCCGACCGTGATCGGTGACCCGGATCAAGTAATTCGAAGAATCGAGAACATGAATCGCATCCTGGGGATCGACGAGTTCGTGTCATTTGTGAATTTTGGCGGAATGGAGCACGAGCTAACGCTCAGATCGATGGAGCTTTTGGCGAAGCAGGTGATGCCACATTTTCGTTCGCGTGGTGAGTCACGCAGCCCTGAAGCTCAAAATCATGCTCAGGGCGAGACGAAATGAGCCAAACAACGCTGCGAGAGTCCGTTCCTTTGGTGCTTCTCGAGGCAAGTGAATGTGGTGTTCCGCTGAAACGGTCGCCGCTTTGCTCCCAACGATGCCGCTATTCTTAATGAAGGAAGATCAACGTGTCAGCGATTGATGGTGTCCCGGACCGCAAGTCGTCAGCCCAGGTGCCACGACTGAGCGAACAACCTGAGATCATTAAATTCGTACGTATCGACGCTGCTCAGTGGGAATGGGATTGGGCGCCGGAAAAATATGATCCGCGCAAGGCTAAAGCTCTTCTCGACAGTCACCTCGAGGAGGCCGCGGAAGCCGAGGAGCTGGGTTTCGACGGACTCTTCCTCACTGAGCATCACTTCGATGGATGGACGCTATTGCCGTCGCCCAACATATTCTTAACGGTTCTCGCGATGAAGACGAAACGGGTGCGTCTGGGTACCGGCGTCCACGTCTTGAGCATTCACAGTCCCATTCGATTGGCCGAAGAGGCGGGAATGATCGATGTGCTGAGCAATGGCCGGCTCGAAGTGGGACTAGGCAAAGGCAATTTCGAATTCGAATGGGACCGTTATACGCCACCGCGAAGCGAGGCGACTGCCAGATTCGACGAAAATTTTGAGCTGTTCCTCACGGCCCTGACTGAAAACAATTTTACATTTGAGGGCCGATGGAATCGCGTCGCCAAGCCCTCGACAATATATCCGAAACCTCTACAAAACCCTTTGCCGATTTGGATCGCTGCCACGAACAGTGATTCCGTGGCCAAGGCCGGCCAGCTCGGTCAGAATCTCGCCAGCGCAGGTATTCCCGATGGCGGCGAGCGGTTCGAGCGCTATCTCGAAGCTGGCCGCAAAGCCGGGCATGAATTGGGCGGCTCAAACTACATGGTTGTCGCCTCGTTGATCATCGCCCCAACTGATCAGGAGGCGCGCCGAATCGCAGAGCGGAATCGGCAGATCATGATCAACACATTCGAGCTGCGCGGATACAACAAGGACTCGCCTGACCTGGTCGCTACGCTACCCTTTTTCTCCGGGGCAGTGGTCGGCGCGCCTGGTACAGCCCGTGATCAACTGATGTACCTTTTGAATAACACTGGCGCGAGGAGATTGATCGTCAATACCCGCTTTCGCGGGATTCCCTCGGAAGCGTCGCGCCAGACTCAGCGTCTTTTCGCGACCGAGGTAATGCCGCATCTGAGGCATCTGCCGGTCCACTGACATCAACCCGGCCAAGGAGTCCCTCAATGAAATTATGCTCCATCTCAATCCGGTGGTACCAGCTTCGCCCGAGGAGCGCGAACGCTTGCGGCCCATCGCTCATCGCACGGAAAAGATCCAGCAGATGCTTCGGGAGATGGTCGAGCTCGCACAAATGGCTGAGGAGCTGGGCTTTGACGTTGTGACCTACTCCGAACATCATTTCTACACCGAAGGGATGGAAGCCGACTACCTGCCTATCGACGACGTCAAGCGACAGCTTGAACTCTTCGGCGCTAACGTAATGAACGAGTTCAAAGAATGATTGCAGTAGGTAGTATCGAGCTTGAACACCGTAGCGCGTGTCAGTTATGGCAGCATTGATACTGTGTGGATCGGTTGACGCCCTAAGGCCGACGCGAACGCGTTGACTGCGGCACCCATGTATGGTTGCGGATAGATGCCAAGCGCAATGACGCCGGCCACGCCGACACCTATACTGATTAGCAGTCCTGGGCGCCGGCTCATTCGCTCGACCGTCACGCCGCCCTCTTGCATGTACATCGCCACAATCACGCCGACATAATAATAGGCCGAAACTACGCTGTTCAGGACAGCGATAATCACCAGCCAGACCAGCCCAGCATTCAACGCGGCAGCAAAAATATAGAACTTGGCGACGAAGCCGGCCAGCGGCGGCACCCCGGTCAACGACAGCAGGCACAGCGCCATCGCGGCCGCGAGTCCCGGATGCTCGCGGGCGAGTCCGCGGTAATCCGAAATCTCATCGTGCGCCTCGGCGCCGCGTTCCAGTGCGACCACTACCGCGAAAGCGCCCAGATTGGTGAACGCATAAGCAAGCAGGTAATACAGAATAGCCCCGCCCGCGTCGTGACCGCCTCCAGCAGCCATTCCCACGATCACGTAGCCGGCATGAGCGATAGCCGAATAAGCCAGCATCCGCTTGATGTTGGTCTGCACTAGCGCGATTATGTTGCCGACGGTCATCGTCAACACGGCCAGCATCCACAGCACCGCGGTCCATTCGGTGCTGATGACGCCGAGATTCGCCATAAAAATCCGCAGAAAACCCGCAAAGGCGGCGAGCTTGACGCCAACTGCCATGAAGGCGGTAATCGGCGTGGGCGCCCCCTCGTACGCGTCCGGCGTCCACATGTGGAAGGGGACTGCGGCAACCTTAAATCCGAACCCGATCAGCATCATGCCGAGTCCCAGCAAGAGCAGCGGATTTGCACCGATACCGCCTGTGAGTGACGCACGAATCGGCTCCAGCCGGATAGTGCCGGTGGCGCCGTAGATGAGCGCGATACCGTAGAGCAGGAACCCGGTTGAAAAGGCGCCGAGCAGGAAATATTTGATCGCGGCCTCGTTGGATTTCGGATCGCGCCGGAGAAAACCGGCCAACGCATAGACCGCAATCGACATGGTTTCAAGGCCGAGGAAGATAACGATCAAATCATCCGCCGCTGCCATCAACATCATGCCGAGCGCCGCGAACAACACCAGCGCGTAGTATTCGGCTCCTGCCAGCCCGGCATCGGCCGCGTATTCCAAAGACATCGCGACTGTCAATGCAGTTGCGATTATGATTAGGGACGCGAAGAAGACCGCATAGTCATCGATGGCGAGTGAACCGTGAAACGCCAGCGTATTCTGGCCCAACTCGAACATCGTAAAAATGAACGCGGCCAGCAGCGTGACCAGCACGAGGAAGCCAAGGCTGGCGCTGTCTTCGTCTTCGAGCCGCACGCCCACGAGCATCACAACCATCGCACCAATTGCTACCGCGATCAGCGGCAGGATGGGCAACCAGGAAAAGTCGATCGTGCTCAGGTTGAAAGCTGTCATTTTGACTTGCCACTACTGGCGAGTAGCGGGGAAGCGATGGATGCGCTTTTTCCGAAGCTCGACGATGCCGGGGTTCGCTTACGCTGGATTTGCGCCTGAGCAGTGTGCACTCGGGCAAGCAGCGCTTCGACTGATGGCTGCATTCGATTCAGCAACGGCCGCGGATAGAGCCCCATGAAGAACATCAGGGCAAGCAGTGGGGCCATTACTGCGATTTCGCGCCCGCTGAGGTCAGCGATTGTTATGTTGACCGCCTTGGTGAGCGGCCCCCACATCACCCGCTCATAGGCCCACATCATGTACAAAGCACCAAGGATGAGCCCAGCGACCGCGAAATAGACCGCAATTTTGAGGCTCAAGTAAGCCCCCAACAGGATTAAAAATTCGCCGACAAAGCCGTTAAGACCGGGTAGGCCGATCGACGACAGCATCACCACCATGAAAATGCCCGCGCAGATCGGAACGCTGCTCCATAAGCCGCCGAATTCGGCAATCTCGCGCGTGTGGCGCCGCAAGTAGAGCATCCCGACCAGCAGGAACAGCGCTCCGGTAGAGAGGCCATGGTTGAGCATCTGGTACACGGCGCCTTCCACTCCCTGGGGATCGAAGGCGAATATGCCGAGGATTACGAAGCCCAGATGGCTCACGGACGAATACGCCACCAGCCGTTTCAAATCCGGCTGTACCATTGCGAGCAATGCGCCGTAAATGATTCCGACTACTGCGAGTGCCATAAACAGAGGAATGGCCTCGACCGCCACCGAGGGAAACAGGGGAATTGCAAAACGGATAAAGCCGTAAGCCCCCGCCTTCAGCATCACGCCCGCCAGAATCACCGAACCAGCGGTGGGGGCTTCGGTATGGGCATCCGGTAGCCACGTATGCACTGGCCATAGCGGCACTTTGACCGCAAAGGCGATCGCGAATCCGGCGAACAGCCAACGCGCTTCAGTGGGTGAAAGGGTTACTCTGTAAAGGTCGGCCAAATCAAACGTTAAGTAGCCGACCGAGGTACGCGCGGCGCGGGCCAGATAAATTATTGCAACCAACATCAACAGCGACCCCAACATCGTGAACAACACGAACTTGAATGTCGCATAGATCCTGCGGCCGTGCCCCCAAATGCCAATGAGAAAGTACATTGGCACCAGCATCGCTTCCCAGAAAACGTAAAAGAGAAATAGGTCGAGCGCGAGAAAAGTGCCGAGCAGTCCACTCTCCAGGAACAGCATCAGGAAGCAGAACTCGCGCGGGCGCATCTCGATATCGCCGCCGCCGGAATAGAGCAGCGACAACGTAATAAGGATCGTGGTGAGCAGCACCAGGAAAAGGCTGATGCCGTCCATTCCAAGGTGATAGGAAATTCCGAACTGCGGAATCCATTGATACTGCTCGACGAACTGATAACCCCCCTGATGCGGATCAAAGTCCACGAACAGGTAAAAACTCAACGCAAGCGGGATCAGCGAAAAGATGAAAGCCGAACTCCAGATCGTCCGCTCGTCGGTCTGCAGCAACACTGCCGCAGCACCCAGCAACGGCACGAAGACCAGTAGGGTCAAAGGCATGCTGTGTACCTTTTACCGATTAGCTCGTCAAGGCATAGCGAGATACACGTAATACGCTGAGATCGCGAGCACTCCCAGCAGATAGATAAATGCATAATGCCGCACATTGCCGGTTTCGACCTGCCGCAACGCCTCACCGCTGCCTTCGACGCCGAGGCCGGTTCCGTCGACGATACCGTCGATAATTCCCGCATCGATTCCGCGAAACAGCACGAATTGTGATATCCAGAAAAGCGGGCGGCTAATAAATAGGTTATACAGTTCGTCGATATAGTACTTGCCCAATAGCAGGCGATAGAGGCCCCGCAAGCTCTGCGCCAAACGGGCGGGCAGCTCGGGATTCTGAAGGTAGAAGATCCACGCGAGCGCGATTCCGATGAGCGCCACGATTAAAGCGATCGCGCTTGCAGCCGGAGGTGGCAAGCCACCGCCAGCGACACTTGCACCCGCGCCGGGCATCATCGTTGGTGCGATCGGGGCAAGGAAATGCTCAAACGCATCACCCCACAAAATCCCTTCAGGCAATCCGACCCAGCCGCCAATCATCGAAAAGATCGCCAGCACTACCAGCGGCACAGCCATCACCAGCGGTGAATCGTGAACGTGATGAGCTTTCACTGGCTCGAGCCGCGAGGCGCCGTTAAACGTCATGAAAAGCAGCCGGAACATGTACAATGCGGTAAGACCCACGGTGACTATGCCGAGCGCCCACAGCCACACTTGGCCGCTTGAGTAGGTAGACGCGAGTATCAGATCTTTCGAGAAGAAGCCGGCAAACGGCGGGATCCCGCTAATTGCGAGTCCCGCAATCAGCATCGTGAGCCAGGTAATCGGCATGTGATGCCGCAGACCACCCATCCGGTTCATATCCTGCTCGCCATCAAGCGCATGAATGACCGAGCCGGCGCCAAGGAAAAGCAGGCTTTTGAAGAACGCATGAGTCATCAAGTGGAAGATGCCGGCCGCGAACGCTCCCACTCCGACGCCGAGCATCATGTATCCGATCTGGCTGATGGTTGAATAGGCGAGCACACGCTTGATGTCTGGTTGCACAATCGCGATGGTCGCGGCCAAAAACGACGTCACCGCTCCCACCGCCGCAACCGTGGCCATCGCCGGCGGCGAGAGGACGTAGAGAAAATTCATCCGGGCGATCATATAGACGCCCGCAGTGACCATAGTGGCCGCATGGATCAGTGCGCTGACAGGCGTCGGCCCGACCATCGCGTCGGGCAACCATACGTAAAGTGGAATCTGCGCCGATTTGCCGGTAGCGCCCAGAAAAAGCAGCAGAGCAGCCATGGTAGCCACTGGCTGCAGCATCGCCCGATGCGCCGCCATTCCGGTGAAGGTCAAAGTCCACACGCCGTGTGTGGCCAGGGCCCACGCAAGGGTCAGAATTCCGAGAATAAAGCCGGCGTCGCCAATGCGATTGACGATGAATGCTTTGCGGCCGTCATAAGCAAATTCCGAATTGTCGTACCAAAACGCGATCAGCAGGTAGGAACAAAGCCCCACGCCTTCCCATCCCACGAACATCAAGAGCAGATTGTCGGCGAGCACCAACGTTAGCATCGAGAGGGCGAACAGGTTCATGTAGGCGAAAAAGCGCGCGTAGTCTTTGTCGCCCGCCATATAGCCATCGGAGTAAAGATGGATGAAGGCGCCGACACCGGTCACAACCAGGGCCATCACCGCGGTCAGCGCATCGAAGCGAAGCGCGATATCGACCTGAAATCTGCCGGCCTCAATCCATGGCCATAAAGTCAGCGTTAGCGCAGCCCCGCGCGGCATCGTCAACAGTGAGGCGAATGCCCACAACGAAACCCCAAATGCAAGAAAAATCAGTGCCGGTGCAACGAAATTGACCGCAGCCCGCCCGGCGCGGCGGCCAAAAAACACATTGAAGACAACTCCGATCAATGGAAGGAGCAGGATCAGCCCAAGGGCCGGGAATTCACGCGACATAGTTACCAGCGCATTAGATTGAGTTCATCAGCATTGACGGTTGCCCGATTGCGGAACAGCGAAATGATGATACCGAGACCGACCGCCGCTTCGGCCGCCGCCACCGTGATCACAAAAAACACAATTACCTGCCCATCGATTGAGCCAATCCGCCGGCCCATAGCGATAAACGCCAGATTGACAGCATTGAGCATCAGTTCGATCGACATGAACATCACGATGATATTACGGCGAATCAGCACGCCCACGACCCCGATCGCGAACAGGATGCCGCTGAGCACCATGAAATAGCTGATGGGCGTCATTGCTTTGAGCTGAGCAACTGTTTTACGCGCTTCTTCGCTCGCGCCTTGCGCTGTCATTCGTCGCAGGTGCTGGGATTGACGTTGGAATTTGGTCGTCGCGGTCAACCGCCCTGGACGCACCTCCAAACGGCGCTGTGCGCTGATCGGGCAAACTCGTTTGCCCGGCTCCACTTCGTTCCGCCTGGTCCGCCGATGACGATATACGGCGCGCGAGCCCAATCGCGCCGACCACCGCAGCCAACAGCAATACTGATGTGGCCTCGAAGGCGATCAGATAATCCGAAAACAGACTCCGGCCCAGACTGGCAATCGAACCTTGAGTTGGCGGTGCCGCTACCAATCTGGAAATCGGCGCCGCCTGCAAAAAAATCACGGCGAGTTCCGCCGCCAAGGCCGCGGCCCCAATCGCACCGAAAAACTTCAGTCCAAGATATCCGCTAAGGCCTTCCGCTTGCAGATTCAGGAGCCAGATCACGAACAGAAAGAGCACCATTATCGCGCCGACGTAAATGATTATCTGTAAGAAGCCCACGGTCACTGCGCCCAGCCCAATGAACACAACGCCCATGTCGAGCAGATTTACGGCGAGCCCGAGCAGACAGTGCACTGGGTTGCGCTGCAGGATCACCCCGAACGCGGCGATGACAGCAAGTGCCGCGAGGAAGAAGAAGAGCCACATCGGCATTAGTATCTCGCTCCGAACAGCACCACCACCAACGCGGTGACCATCAGGTTCAGCAGTCCTACCGGCACTAGCCCCTTCCAGCCGAATTGCATCAACTGGTCGTAGCGAAAGCGCGGCAGCGTCCACCGCACCAAGATCTGAAAGGCGCAAAAGAAGACTGTTTTTACCCAAAACGATACAATCTGAAGAATCGCAATCGCATAGTTTGGCAGACGGAGAAACGCGCCGTGCGGTCCGGGGAAGTGGAAACCGTCGCGATAGAGCCACGGTACCTGCCATCCGCCGAAGAAGAATAGCGTTATCAGTACCGCAACCAGCACGACCTCGGCGAAATCGGTCATCATGAACACCGCCTGCTTGCCGCCCGAATACTCAGTGAAGTAGCCAGCCACCAGTTCGGATTCGGCTTCGGGAACGTCGAACGGCACACGTTTGGATTCGGCCATCCCGGCCGTTAGCAGGAGCAGGAACGAAACTGGTTCCACCAGGATGCCCCATCGGGGCAACCATCCAAACCACACACCGCCTTGAATACGGCAAATCTGCTGTAGATCCAACGTTCCGTAAGTCACGATCACCGACAGGAAAGCGAGGCCCAGCGCCAGCTCATAAGAAATCATCTGGGCAGTCGCTCGAATTCCACCGAGCAACGACCAACGATTGTTGGAAGCCCAACCACCCAGCGCCAGACCATAGACACTAATCCCGAGGGCCGCGAGCAGGTAAAGCGCGGCGACATCGAGATGAGCTGCCTGCAGATTAATGGTCTGCGACCCAATCTCCAAAACGTCGCCGATCGGGACGACCGCGAAGGTAATCAGAATTGGGAACAGCGCGAGGAATGGCGCAAGGCCATGGAGGAAATGGTCGGCGCCGTCCGGCACGAAATCCTGCTTGGTGAATAGCTTCAGCGGGTCAGCCATCAGCGTGTTGACCAAGCCCAGATTGGGCAGTCCTAGGCGTCTGCCCACACCGAACACCGCGGCGCGATTGGCACCAATCCGGTCCTGAATCAGGGCGCTGCCCTTGCGCTCGAACCAAAGCAGCACGCCAGTCAGGTTCAGCACCAGCAGGACAATCACGATCGCTTTGAGCGCACCAATGACAAGGTCAATCACAGCAACGTTTCGTCTGTTATTGTCAGCAAATCCCTCCCCCTGGTCAGGGGGAGGCCAGGTGGAGGTCCGGAAATCACATAAGACCTAACTCAAATTGGCCGCACATGCCAGAGCCGTTCGCCGCTTGGCGTGGTCATTCCAATCGTCTCTACTTCGAATCCCATTTCAATTTCGAGCCGGCGGGGCAGGGCCCGGACTGAGAGTCTCAATAACCTGCTAAGCTGGATAGTGACTCCGCAAAAGGAGCACGGGGCTCCTATAGCCGTCATACGGTGGATACCTTAACGTGCGTGTAATCGGCGGACGGGAGCGGGGCCGCAAGCTCACCGCACCGCGCGGCAGAGATACCCGGCCGGCGACTGCCCGGGTGCGCGCGTCGGTATTTTCCCGACTGGCATCGCGCAACGCCATCGCCGGCGCGAGCGTACTTGATGTGTTCGCCGGCAGCGGTTCATTCGGACTCGAAGCGTTGTCGCGCGGCGCCAGCCAGGTAGTTTTTGTGGATCGAGCGCGCGCCGCGTCGGCGGCAATCGTCTACAATCTTAGCCAACTGCACTTCGCAGACCGTGCGCGCGTCATCACTGCTGATTTCCGCCGTGCGCTGGCGGAACTGGCCGAAGCTGGCCAATGCTTTGGGCTCGTCTTTGTCGATGCCCCTTTTGGTGCGGATTCGACTGCGGAAGTTCTTGCGCTGATCGCCGCTCTCGGACTATTAGCCCCAGATGGACTGTTAGTTGCGCGGCAGTTTCATCGGACTCCGGCGCCGATGGCCGCCGCATTTGAATGCGTCAACGTTGCAAAAATCGGCGACCACCGGATCGCCTTGTACCGGCGGCTCCTGAGCGATGATACGAGCGAGAGCGCACGCACATCTTCGAAGGGCACGGGGAGTTCGCCCCGCGACGCCGGGATGAGTGAAAGAACCCGCATGGTTAATAAGAGCAAAACCCTTACGGCGATTTACCCGGGAAGTTTCGACCCCATACATTTTGGGCACATCGACGTCATCCGGCGCAGCGTCGCGATTTTCGACGAGGTCATTGTCGCGATCGCATACAACCCGCATAAGGATTCGGCCCTGTTCTCGCCTGACGAACGGGTCGAGATGATTCGCGAGAGCATCCGCGATTTGGAGCCGCGGGCACGAGTCGACAAGTTCAGCGGACTGTCGGTCGACTATGCTGAGCGGATCGGCGCGAGCGTCATAATCCGCAGTCTGCGCGCCGTTACTGATTTCGATTACGAGCTCCAGATGGCGCAAATGAACAAGCACATGATAGGCAGCATCGAGACGATATTCCTGTTCGCCAATCCCAAGCTGTTCTTCTCGGCTTCACGTCTGATCAAAGAGGTTGCTGGCTACGGTAAGCGCCTGCCGGAATTAGTACCGGAGCCCGTCATGAACCGGCTGCGCGTCAAGCTCAAGGTCGATTAGAGCTTGGCGGCCGATGGCTCCGGGGACGGTGGCGCACTAACTCGGGAGGGCAACGAAATCATAAGCAGGGGGGAGTTTTTCGGCAATCATCGCAATGTCCTCGTCGCTGTCGCTAACGCGTATCAGACTGCCGTCGCTCAACGTACCCAACAGCAGTCCGGAGGAATCCTCCCGCAAACGCATCACCATCCCGCGCGTGGCATGGGTCGAGCCATCACCCGCGGCGAGCGGGCGGAAACTATCGCCGCGATCGCCGCTGCGAAACATGAGGGCATCTGCGCCGCCCGGTCCCGCCGACCAGGTCGGTGGAGGACCCGCCGCCGCAGCCGTGTAAACGGCGGCGTCGCGCCCACGCCGCACCAGTATCGGAATCGTATACGAGCGGCTTAATCCTTTGACGAAGCGCCATGAGGCACCCGCGTTGGGGCTGATGTATAGCCCGCGGCCGGTAGTCGCGTAGAGCCGCTGGGAGTCATCAGGATCGACCATCACGCAGTGGATATCCGGATAAATGTTGTGATTGGCGGGCTCGAAGCTTTCACCACGGTCGCGGGAGCGGAAAACGCCGCCTTCCTCTACCCCAATATAGATTGTATCGGGTTTGCCCGGATCGAATGAGATCGAGCGAACGTGGGGGATATGAGGCGGCGGGGGAAAACTCCAACGATCGCGTCCAGGGAGGTCCAGGAATGAACTGCACTCGTGAAAACTGCGGCCGCTGTCATCGCTTCTGAAGATTCGCGCATGCGAAGTACCCACAAACACCTGGCCGCTAAGATCTGGTGCCGTGGCAAGAGCCCAAACCTCTTCGTCGCGCGCATTTCTTGGAGTAATGTCCTGCCACGAGCGGCCACCATCGTTGGAGCGCGCAAGTGATCCCTTCCCACGTGCACTGCCGGCCTGGATGTTATGGATAGAACCAGCGTAGAGTGTATCCGGCTCCGCACAATCCTGCGCCATGCACCAAACCGAGGCCGGATCGGCCAACGCCATCAACGGTGTCGCGCCGCGCTCAGGATCGAGTACGATGATTCCTTTGGCAGTTCCTACGCAAAGCCGCATGGCAACTTCCCCTCCTACACATCGAAAACTCATCCTCGTGGATTAAGCCAAGCTCAACCCGGCGTGGCGACGCCTTTGGGATATTAACGCGACGACGATAATATCGCCAGCCGCCTTGAAAACAATAAAGACAGAAACCTTGCCTTCACGGGACTAACAGCTGCGCCCCGGGCGGCCGGCGCTTCCTGTTAGAAAATGACTGACCGTGAAATGTACAGGCTCAAAATGGGGGCAGGAAGAACGAGAGTAAGCTGCAGATATCTAACAGCCGCGGGGGGAGAGGACACCGGCGGCTGGCCCAAGGCCGTTGCGGCCCAAGCTAGTCGACAACCCGCTGCTACAAAATAGCTCCGATCACGGCCGCCAAAATCCGCGCAACCAACTGTTCTACAATCACTCGAACTATGAAGCTCAGCATAATCTCTCCTTCGATGCTGAATTGATCAGCGCTTGGCTCTAAATCTAGCATTCGACTGCGCAGCCGGAATGCAAGTGCGATTAACGCTGAGTTAAATCCAGGCTAAACGTTGGACACTGAGGGAACGGCTCACCGCTCCAACCGTAAGAATCAGGCGAGAATGGCGCAAATTAGCCCAGTGCAATGCGGAAGGGAAGGTTAGCTTGCGATGATTAATTCGCTGGCGGAGGCAAAAGCGGCGGCATCAGGCATTGGAACGATTTGGCGCAGGGCGGCTGAGAAAACTCACTACCAGGATCGTTGCGACCCCAACCGTAATCGCGCTATCCGCTACGTTGAACACTGGGTAACTGAATGAGTCATGATGAAAGTAAATGAAATCGACCACGCGGCCCCGCGCGAGCCGATCGATCAAATTGCCGATTGTGCCCCCAAGGATCAGCGCGAAGCCTATTCGTGATGTTGCCGGAGTGCTGCGCCGGGCCAGCAATACGAGCAGCACAACGGTCGCGGTGCAAGAAAGCACCAGGAACAAAACCTCGCGAGCCTCGGCCGGCAGGGTGGCGAAGAGACTGAAGGCCGCTCCGGGATTCAGCGTGAAAGTGAGGTCCAGCCAATTGGGAATAATGGCACGCGTCCCATATAACGGGAGACGAGAAGCAACGTAAAGTTTGGTCAGTTGGTCCAGTCCGACTATCGGCACCGTGATGGATCCGAGCATCGCGCACAAACGGCCGAACGACCACGAAAGCGCGCCTGTGCCCGGCACGTCAGTGGCCAAGAGCTGGCCCATAGCGGCGTCAGGTCCGCACCACGGTGCGGCATCGCTCGCATAGATCAGGATGTCCGGCGTCGTCATAATAACACCAGCATCTCTGGCATTTGCGCCCGCCAGCTCGGCGGCCGAGGAGAACCGCCGGCGGGCTCGTGCTGATTCTGCCGAACTGGCCATCAGTATCAAACTCACGCCCGCCATTGGCCTTGGCTCTTAGGTCATTGACTTCAGAATCGGGGAGGATCTCCACAGCCGAGACGATAAACAATTCCTTGAGGAGGCCGCGACTGCTTCGGAGCGTATCCGCCCATCCATCGCCCTCGGCGCCAATGGCAATGCGCGCCTCGAGCGGGGCACCGATCGTGCCCGACTGCCGCATCTGTTCGAGCAACTTCAGGGTCTGCTCGCGCAGCTCCAGTAACCGCTCCCATCTCGTTTCGAGCGCGGCGTCGGCAAGTTGCGGTCTCGCTTCGGATAGCGTGAGGAGGTGCACGCTTTCGGCGGTTCTGCCAGGAATACGCAGATAGACCTCATCGGCGGTGAACGGGATTAATGGCGCCAGCATTCTCACCAGCGCGTCAAGCATTGCGTAAAGCGCGGTCTGCGCCGAACGCCGCTCGACTGAATCCGCGCCGCCACAATACAGACGATCACGTGCAACATCGATATAGAGCGAGCTCAAATCGACCACGACAAAGTTCAGGATCGCATGAAAGGCGGCCTGGAAATCGTAAGCCTCAAAGGCCCGCAGCACCACCTTTTTTAACCGTTCGAGCCGCGTGAGAATGAAGCGATCGAGTTCGAGCATCTGCTCGACGTTGACAGCATGGCGAGTGGGTTCGAAATCATACAGATTGCCAAGCATGTAACGGCAGGTGTTGCGAATTTTGCGATAGGCCTCCGACACGGCGGAATAAATCGTATCGCCCAGCCCGATCTCCGCGGTATAGTCGAGCGACGCGTACACCAGGCGCAGAACGTCAGCCCCGATTCGGTCGACCACCTCCAGCGCGTCGGGGGAATTACCGAGCGACTTCGACATCTTGCGCCCCTGTTCGTCAACCGTCAGTCCATGGTTGATAACATTGCGGAAAGGTGCTGCGCCGCGCTCGGCCACGGCGCAGACCAGCGACGAGCCGAACCATCCGCGCGCTTGCTCGACGGCTTCCAGATACGCGTCTGCCGGCCACATCAGCTCCGGCCGCAGGCCCAGCACCGCATTCTGTGAAGAGCCCGAATCAAACCACACGTCGAGTACATCCTCTTCCTTCTCGAACGCAGCGCCACCGCATTTGCCGCAGGCGAGCCCGGGTGCGGCGAAGTCTAAGGCCGGGCGCGCAAACCAGGCGTCGGAACCTTCGCGCGCGAAGATTTGCTCAACCCGCTTCATAGTTTCGATATCGAGCGCGATCGCGCCGCACCGTGCGCACCTGAGCGCAGGAATCGGCACACCCCAGGCGCGCTGGCGCGATAGGCACCAGTCTGGCCGGGTCTCGGTCATGTTGCGAATCCGCTCGCGCGACCACGGCGGTACCCAATTGACCTGGTCAATCGCATCGATGATGCGCTGGCGCAGCTCACGATGATCGACGTTTAGGAACCATTGCTCGGTCGCCCGAAAAATCAGCGGATTCTTACATCGCCAGCAGTGCGGATAGCTGTGTGCATACGGGTGCGCAGCAAGCAGTGCTCCGGTTTTGCGCAGATGCTCGACAATCGCGTCGTTGGCCTGGAACACGTTCTGTCCGGCCCATTCGCCGGCTTCGGCGGTAAATCGACCCTGATCATCGACCGGCGTGTACGGGGTAAGCCCGTACTGCGCACCGACCACAAAGTCCTCGTAGCCATGGCCGGGAGCGGTGTGCACCAGGCCGGTGCCGGTTTCGGCCGTGACATGGTCCCCATACATCAGCTTCACATCGCGGGCAACGAAGGGATGGCGGAATATATCGCGGCCCTCGAACTGCCGCAGCGCATCGCGGTCGAGCGGAATAGTTCGCTCTACATTCAGGGCACATTCCTTCGCGATAGCTTCTGCCAGCTTGGCAGCGACCACATAATAATCGTTGCCGGATTTGAGCGCGACGTAGTCAAAGACAGCATTAAGGCAAATGCCTAGGTTCGCGGGCAGCGTCCACGGCGTAGTTGTCCAAATCAAGGCGAACAGATGTCCGGCTTGGTGCGCGGCGGCCAGTTCGGCCCGGTCAGTCGGACCGGCCGCAAGCGCACCCGCGTCGGTCAAGTTCGAATTGATCGGGAATGCGACGTAGATGGAGGGCGAGACGTGCTCGTCATATTCGACCTCGGCCTCGGCGAGTGCGGTGCGATCGCTGAAGCACCAGTACACTGGCCTGAGCCCGCGGTACACGTAGCCGCCTTCGACCAGGTGGCGAAGAACCCCGACTTCCGCCGCGTCGTACTCGGGGTTCATAGTCAGATAAGGAGCAAACCAGTCACCGATCACTCCCAGTCGGCGGAAGTCCTCGCGCTGAAGCTCAATCCATTTCTCCGCTTCGGCTTTGCACAGGCGGCGCAGTTCGAGCTTGGAAATTGCGCGCGCCTTTTCACCTAAATCACGGGACACTTTGTATTCGATCGGCATTCCATGGCAATCCCATCCAGGCACATATGGTGTGGACAGCCCCATCATCGAGCGCGACCGCACCACGAAATCCTTCAGGATTTTGTTAAGCGCAGTTCCCAGGTGGACGCGGCCGTTCGCATAAGGCGGCCCATCATGGAGAATCCACTTGGGCGCATGCTCGCGCACCTCCAGCATTCGCGCATAGAGGTTCAACTCGTCCCAGCGCTTCAGCATCTCCGGCTCGCGCTTGGGTAAATTCGCCCTCATGGGGAAATCGGTCTTTGGTAGCTTAAGCGTCGCTTTATAATCAGTTACTGGCACGGGCCGCTCGGCGCCGAAAAGTCATTCCGGCGTACGCCACCTCCTGGAGCATTCTGTCAAGTACTTTCTAAACGATGAGCTTAGCATAATCGTGAGGCCGTAATCAGAAGCGAGCGGGGTGCAGCGCGGCACATCTCTTATTCCGAGTCTCTGCTTTTCAGGGATCGCAATCATGCGTAGAGAGGCCTGTGACGTCACCACGTAGCGACATTATCCACCTCAGTATGTGCAGTGCCGATAATCCTTGCGGGTTTGCCAAGTCCTGAAGTTAACGGGATTCGGTCTTCAAAGGTGAATCTTGATCTGTTAGGCACTTGCAGTCTATCGGACCGAATCGCGTTCGGGCCTGATTTAACTTCCGCAGGAAGTATTTCCACGCAAGCGGCAGCTCGGTCGGTTCACGGCAGAACGGATCTGTTCCTTTAATTCCTTGGCGATCATCGAGCCGGATGAGCATCCGAGGCCGTCAGCATTCGAGACCGATGCGGCAAGCTCGGCGGCAATCCCCATCCTGGCTTCGAAAGCGGATAGTGAATATTCTAACGGCAGGCACAGTGGGGTGTGGAAGATGTTCTCGGTCTCCATAAGTTAGCCTCATAACTGCGCGATAGGCGCAGTGTTTGCGGTCGGCCTGAGGCACGCCGATGCGGCAGAGTCAAGTTGCGTCGCCGAGAGATTTTTTTCTGGGACCATTGCCGAGCGATTGCGCACGCGCTAAATGAAACAAGAGCTTGGCAGGACTGACCACTGATAACCTGTTTGTTGCGAGGTCAGCCACTCGCAGCGCTTTGCGGCCCAAATCGCTGGTCGTTGACAGGGAGTGGTTCAATGATGTGGGGGGGCTGATGCGGAAAAGGATTGAGTCGGTCACTGTTCGTTCTCGGCTCGGATTCTGCCGACGCTGCCGGCAATTTGCGGGGCGGAGAGGCACGACGTGGTTTAATGTTAAGGCGCGCGCGAATGAAACCGGGCCAACTCGCGCAACACGCGCGTTTGTGCGTGGCACTGTAGGGAGGCGGAACTTTGCGGACCGGACCTTTGGTGCGAAGAGGCGCAAACGTATCGCGAACCGGTCAGGCGGCGCCGGCGATACCTCGGATGCTGCCTCGAGTGTTCGGTAAGCGAAATTTCTCTTTAGCTGATTTTTCACTACCGCCGATTTCACCCAAAGCCGGGACTCGCTCAGCTTGCCGGCTGCCGATCAATCTGCGGAGTTTCCTCGCTGCACAATTGGGTTGCCAACCGCAGGCCAGCGACGAAGCCATCCTAAATTTCGCTGCGCGCGCTGACCAATCGACTCTCAACAAACTGGCCCGGGCCATTCGGCGTTATTCGACTGCACGCGCGCATGAGGCATGGGCTGAATGTAGCCTGGGGGTAGCGGCATTCGTTCAGGCTCACCGGCACGGCCACTTCATAGTGCTATGTCTGCGTTGTGTACGGGTTGATTTCGGCGCAGCTGCTTCGAGCGAGCATCAGCGTAATGGTTGCGTGCCGATTACGCTCGCGCGGTCAGAAGCTTCGGACTTCGGCGATATCGCGGTGGAAGAGCTTCCGGAAAAGATTCAGCGCTTGGTCGAGGAGTTTCGAGCATTGCGCAGCGCATTTGGCCTCCCGCATTTTGACCTTGATTGTTACGTGAGAGGCGAGCAGTTCACGTTGATGTGGCGTCCCCTTCCGTGAATTCGGGTACCGTCCTGGCTTGATTTGAAAATCGGTTAGTGGACGTCGCTGGGGGATTCGGGACCGTGATCCCGACGACGACCCAAGTTGCCACGCTCGCTAACGCAGCCAACTCCTCAAGAAGCAAGCCAGCAGGGGCCTGCCCTCAGAGGATCATTCTTTTCATTTCGATCAGATTGCTGAGGCGCGCCGACGACGCTGCTCTTTGCGGCGACGACGCTGGGCTTCGGAACGTTTACGTTTGCGGCGGACACTCGGCTTTTCGTAGAATGCCCGCTTCTTCATCTCCTTGAAAACGCCTTCTTTGGCCAGTTTGCGCTTGAGGACACGCATCGCCTGGTCGAGAGAACCTTCGACCCTGATCTCCATAAACCTCCGTTAGCCGATGTGGAATCGACAATCGACAATAAGGCGACCCTGACGCAGTGTCAACCAAAGCCGATTGCATCGCTATGTCCGGCTGGTCCCGACTGCAGTGAAGTCGCCGACCACGCGAAGCGCGCAATACGATCCCCCAGCAGTGGAGTGCACATTGTCCGCGATGACTATCGGCTGCATGCTCAATTCCGAATCTGTTTTTCCACGTAGCTATGGCAGGAAAGGCTCCGCCCTGTTTGGCCAATTATAAGCGGCCTTGCTCCTTGAAGAAAAATCAGCCCGGCACCTATCAGCGGGTTTCAGCAGCATGCAAATTTCGTCATGCAAAGGCCGAAGGGGAACTCTGGTGCGGTGTACCTTTGCACCTGTTCCAGCCCGCATCACCACTGTGATAAAACGGCGTGGTATTGCGCGGCGGAGCGGTCTCGGTGCAATTAACCCTGGAGCCGCTATTCGGCCCATACATACAAGATGAATTATTTCGCCTATAGGAACGACCGGCTGTTTGCCGAAGATGTGGCAGTTAGTGACATCGCTGCACGGGTCGGCACCCCCGTTTACATCTATAGCGCGCGCACTCTGCGCCGCCATTTCCGTGCAATGCGCGATGCGTTCAAGGGTAGCGATACGATTATCTGCTTTGCGATGAAGGCGCTGTCGAACCTTAGTATACTGAGGCTCTTCAATGATCTCGGAGCCGGGTTCGATATCGTGTCGGCCGGCGAGCTGATGCGATGTCTGAAGGTGGGCGCCGACCCCGGTAAGATCGTCTTTTCCGGGGTCGGGAAGACTGAGAACGAGATCGAAACGGCGCTGAACGCCAACATCCTGATGATCAATGTGGAATCGCGCCCCGAACTGCATCGCGTGTCAGAGGTCGCGCGCCGCCTTCACCGTAACGCGTGCGTTAGCCTGCGCGTCAATCCTGACCTCGACCCCGGCACCCATCCGCATATCTCGACCGGCCATCGCGACAGCAAATTCGGTGTTCCACTGTCGCAGGTGGGTGAGTATTACGCCGAAGCTCGCGGCCTGCCGAACCTGGAGCTGGCCGGTCTAAGTACCCATATCGGTTCCCAGATCACCCAGACCGCGCCATTTGTCGAGGCTGCGTACAAGCTCGCGGCGATCGTGCGGGATCTCAGCGCCGATGGAGTCGCATTGAAGTATCTCGACCTCGGCGGAGGTCTGGGTATTCCTTATCAGGAGGAGCCACCAGCGCCGGCGGAATATGCCGCAGCGCTGCTCGGTCCACTACGCGACCTGGGAGTGAAAATCATTATCGAGCCAGGCCGCGTTCTGGTTGGAAATGCCGGCATACTCTTAACGCGGGTGGTGTATGTCAAAGAAACTGACGTGAAGCGCTTTGTCGTGGTGGACGCCGCGATGAACGATTTGATCCGGCCGGTACTATACGACGCATACCATGAAATTCGCCCGGTTGAGCAGCGTCCGGACGCTTCGATGCAAACCGCCGATGTGGTTGGCCCGGTCTGTGAAAGCGGCGATTTCTTTGCCCGCCAACGCGAATTGCCAGATGTACAAGCCGGTGACTTGCTCGCCGTGATGAGCGCAGGCGCCTACGGCTTCGTGATGGCGTCGAATTACAACAGCCGTCCGCGCGCGCCGGAGATCATCGTCGACGGGGCTCGCTTTCACGTGGTGCGTGAGCGTGAGAGCTTTGATGATCTTGTGCGCGGGGAGCGCATAGTTCCGCTTCGGGAGGGGCCCGATGCCTAAGCTCCCGTTCGTCAAGATGCATGGATGCGGCAACGATTACGTTTATGTCGTTGCCGATCGCATTCGTCCTGCCGATCCCGTCAGTTTTGCCAGGCGCGTTTCCGATCGCCGGTTCGGCATAGGCGGCGACGGGCTCATAATGCTGTGTCCAACCACCGATGCAGACGTGCGGATGGAGATGTACAACGCCGACGGCAGCCGCGGCGAAATGTGCGGCAATGGAATCCGATGCCTGGCCCGACTTTATTATGAAGGCGCGGGCGGACATAAAAATCCGATCGCCATCGCTACCGATTGCGGGATCAAAACCGTGATGCTGACTGTTGGCGGCGGTCCCGTTGCCGCTACCGTCGACATGGGCGAGCCAATCCTCGCCGGCCCCGACATTCCAGTTGACTATAGCGGGCCGGTGATCGATTTTGGGCTCCAGGTCGGGGGCCGAGGCGAGCGGATCACCGCCGTTTCGATGGGTAATCCACATTGCGTCGTGTTTGTCGCCGACGATCAGATTTTTGGACTAGACGGCACCGCATTCGCCCGCGTTGGGCAACAATTCGAGCATCATCCGTTCTTTCCACGCCGTGTGAACACCGAGTTCGTTCGGCCACTTGCAAGGGATCGACTAAAAATGCGCGTATGGGAGCGCGGGTCAGGCGAGACGTTCGCCTGCGGCACCGGCGCATGCGCGTCGCTCGTGGCAGCGGTGTTGACGGGCCGGGCTGACCGCACAGCAATAATGGAGTTGCGCGGCGGCAATCTGCAAATTGAATGGCGTGAAAGCGGCGCCAGCGCCAATCACGTTTTTATGACCGGCGAGGCGGTCGAGGTCTTCAGAGGAGAAATCGAACTCAGCGACGACGAATTGATCTCCGTGGATGCGTAGGTTTGCTCGGAAACCTCGTGTTAGGGCTCAGTTGCGCTCCTACCTATAGCTGATGAGGTCCTAATTATGTTCAACGGCGCTATCTCCGCGTTAATTACGCCATTTCGTGATGGCATGGTCGACGAAGCCGCGCTGCGAGAACTGGTCGAATGGGAGATACAGTCGGGCGTCGACGGCGTCGTACCATGCGGCTCGACCGGCGAATCCGCAACTCTCACTCATGCTGAACACGAGCGCGTCATTAAGCTGGTTATCGAGCAGGCCCGCAGGCGCGTGCCGGTGATCGCAGGGACCGGCTCTAACAGCACCGCCGAGGCAATTCGGCTGACCACTTACGCCAGGGAGGTGGGCGCCGATGCGGCGCTGCTGCTATCGCCCTATTACAACAAGCCGACGCAGGACGGTATTTACAAGCATTATAAGATGATCGCGGCGAGCGTCGATCTTCCGCTCATCGTTTACAATATCCCCGGCCGCACGGCGTCGAATATCCTGCCCGAGACTTTTGCGCGGATGCGTGACATCAAGCAGGTCGCTGGAATCAAGGAATCCTCCGGCTCGCTCGACCAATGTTCCGATATCCTGAAGCAATGCGGTGAGCGGCTGACCCTGCTATCGGGAGACGATTCGTTGACTCTGCCGCTGATGGCGATCGGCGCCAAAGGTGTGGTTTCAGTCGCGACTAATGTCGTGCCGCGCGAGATGCACGAGCTGGCGGCCGCGGCACTGGCGGGCGATTTCGATCGCGCGCGCATGATTCATTTCAACCTTCTACCGCTGATGCGGGCGTTGTTCCAGGAGACCAACCCGATTCCCGTCAAGCAAGCCTGCGCGTTTATGCGCAAGTGCACCAATGAGATGCGGATGCCGCTTATGCCGATGTCGCAGGGACCAGCGGACCGGTTACATATGGTGATGAATGAACTGCGGCTGATTTAGCGCCTACGCGCGATCACGCCTCCCGGTTTCTTGGCACCCTTTTGTGTGCGTACTCGTTTCGATTGGGCCGGCGAGGGGAGCGTGCTCATTTCACGTAGCTCCATCGCTGAGTTCCCACATTCTTCGATAAAATGCTCGGCATCGTCGCGCATCGCAAAGGCGGCCACCAGCGTGCGCCTATCGAGCACCAGGTAACTTAAAGTCTTCAGGTCGGGTTGAGCAACGGCACTTATTTCGTTTGGGTTGTCGTTCTGGCGGTTCAGCATGATAGCTCTGGCGAAAAGCAGCCAGCACCGTCCCATTAACGATCAATTCGTTGTGCATCATATTGGCTCGTTGTTAACTTCCCAACACCTCGTAGTATACACGAGACCCGCCGCCCAAGCGAAAAGAATTAACTCCAGAAGCGTTCCGCCTCAGCAGATGCGCCTTCGTTGCGGCTAACGGCGACGAAGTAAAGAACGGAATACACGGTTGCCAACCCAAAACGCGTATCAATGACGCCCGAGATTGCGCGAAATGTAACCAAAGGGACCACGCGGTGCGCCCAAGCCAAAGACCGCGGACCTGTTCGGCTAAGCCGCCAGCCTTGCTATCCTAAATAAGCACCGGATCCTACGATCCAATCCCGCTTTACGGAGGAAGCGATGATCGAGGAAACCCTCAACACCGTCGACCAGCCCAACCGCTGGCGGCTTGACACTCCAGGCCATCAGGGCTGGACGCGCACCGCGCGGCCTGACGACCCGAACCGATACGTCATGATCTCCGCCGACTGCCATTGCCAGGAACCTGGGGGACTTTGGCACAAACATCTGCCCGAGGAGTATCAGAAGCGGCTACCGCGAATCGAGGTCGATGCCAACGGAGTTAAGTGGGTAATCGCTGAAGGAATGCAGCGCTCGCGACTACTCGACAGCCATCTCGAAGGCGAAGACAAACTGCGTAATGCATCGGGCGCGAATCCAATTGAACGGATGAAGGACCATCGGCGTGACGGCGTCGATGCCGAGATAATTTTCCCTAACAAGGGCCTCAGCATGTGGGCGACGCAGGACGCCAAATTCGGCGCCGCGCAATGCCGCGTATGGAACGACTGGGCGTGGGAGACCTTCGGCGAGTACAACGATTTCATGTCGCCCATCGCCGCGATTATGACCGCCGACCTTGAACTCGCCATTGACGAAATCAAGCGCGTCGCCAAACTCGGCTTTCGCGGAGTCAACCTCCCCTGCAAGCCGATTTTTGGTGGCCATGACGCGCGCCATCCAAACTACAACATGGCCCTCTTCGACCCGATGTGGCAGGTGATCCAGGACTGCGACGTCGCGATCACTTTCCATATCTCGACCGGGCGCGACCCCCGCGCGGCGCGCAAGGATGGCGGCGCGGTCATCAATTACGTGGCGCATGCGCTTGCCCCAACGGTAGAGCCGATGGCCGCGCTCTGCTCATCAGGCGTGTTGGAGCGTTTCCCGGAGCTCCGCTTCGCCCTGGTCGAATGCGGCATCGGCTGGGTGCCATGGGCCTTGGAAGCAATGGATGAGGCCTACCGCAAGCATCATATGTGGGCACTGCCTAAGCTGAAAAAGCTCCCCAGCGACTATTTCCGCGAACACGGCGCGGCGTCGTTCCAGGATGATCCGATTGGACTGGAGCTTGCGGTAAAGCACGACCTGGTGGCCAATTTCCTCTGGGCCAACGATTATCCGCATCATGAAGGGTCGTGGCCGCATTCGGCACAGTCGATCGAACGTCAGATGCAACATCTGAACGACGAGCAGCGGGCAAAGGTCCTGGGCTTGAACGCTGCTCGAATTTTCAAATTCGACGTCGCTCGGCTGCTTCAGCGGCGCAACACTGCAATCAACTAAGCGTCACCAGCATCGGAGGCAAGGCGGGCAGCACGCGCAAAGCATGCTGCCCGCGTCGTCGTGAGCGTAGTTTTTCTCCGTACAATTGTGCTCACTGGATTTTTTAAGTTGCCCGCTGCTGCTTAAGCCGCTCGCTTCTGCCTCTCTCTTTCCCGCTGTTTCGCAGGAGAACTGATCGGCGGGGAGTCCATCACGGCTCCTGCGGTTCTTTCGCAGGAGCCGTAACACTCTGGCGACGTGTTTCTCGCGTCAGCCTATCGGTCCGTCCTTGCGCACGAGTCGTTCCAAACACCCGAGCGCGTCTTCGAGGCGTTGAGGATCACTGATGGCGCCTAGAAATGGATCGGTCTTCAGCCGCTGCATCCGCGCTGGAACTGTTTTGATATTGAATTTCACGGGCTCCAGGCTTGCTTGCAGCTCTTCCCATTTAAGGGGCGTCGAAACCGGTGCGCCGGATACCGGCCGGACCGCGAAGGGCGCCGCGATCGTTTTGCCATAGCCGAGTTGCATGTAATCGATATACGCGCGGCCCTTCCGCGCGGTGTGTTCACGGAGCAAAGTTGCGGAGTCGGGCACCCGTTTTAGCACAACCCTGGCCACCAACTCCGAGAACATCTTGGCCTGCTCGTAGGTGTAGCGAGGCTCCAATCCAACTACCACGTGGATTCCCATCTGCCCCGAGGTCTTCACGTATGGCCGCATGCCGATTTCGCGCAGCACGGTTCCGACTTCGCACGCAACAATTACTGCCTGCTCAGTGGTTGATAGCTTCGGGTCAATATCGAACAAGAGCCAGTCAGGCCGCTCCAGATGGGGAAAGCGCGATGACCAGATATGGATCGGAATCGAGCCCATATTGGCCATGTAGGTTACGGCCTCGGCACTTTCGAGCACGAAATAGGCAATATCCCGCTGAGCATCGGGTGAGTAGACTTTCTCGGTGCGGACCCAGGGCGGTGCGAACTGGGGTGCGTCTTTTTGAAAAAAACTCTTGCCTTCGATGCCGTCCGGATAGCGCGTGAGCACCACCGGCCGATCCTTCAGATACGGCAGCATCCATTCCCCGATTGTCCAATAATAGTGAAGCAGGTCGCCCTTGGTGTAGCCCTGCGCGGGCCAGAACACCTTGTCCAGATTGGTGGGTTTGAAATTGCGCTCAAGCGTCCCGGCCTGTGGGGCGCCGGTGCTTCGAGCTGACGGCGCCAGTGCATCATCGTTGACGCTCGTCTGTAGCGGCGCACCTGGAGGATCGTTCGCATCCGGACCGCTGAGCTCCCGCGATTCGGACGGTGGCCCCGCCCGATTCGACAACTCGCCGCCGCTCGGCGCCGCTTCAGGGTAAACGCACGTGCGCGGCTCTAAGCCAATCGCTATACCCTCGAAGACCGGATGGCGAATTCCGCCCTCCTCGGTCCGTTCGCTGAAACGCACTGTGCACACCAGTTCGGGTTCGCAGAAATGCGAGGTGCGCGGCGGCGCGGTTTCGCCCGCTCGCGCACGGCGAAAGGGAGAGGTGCGGCGTTTACGCTGGTTCATCAGCCGTGAGAGTTCTCGAAGCGTGTCCTCGTCAAATCCGCTGCCGACCCGGGCGACAAACCGGAGGTCCCCGGACGATTCGTATTGACCCACCAGCAAAGCGCCGAAATGAATTCGCGCACCAGCAGGCTCGGTCCAGCCACCGATAACAAACAGTTGATACTCGGGGCACTTGATCTTGATCCAATCGCCGGTCCGGACCCCGCGGTACGGCGCGCTGCGACGTTTGGCAACGATGCCTTCGAGATGCGCCTGAGCCGCGAGCGCGAAAAAGTCCCGGCCACGGCCGACTACGTGATCGCAGTAGCGAACCGGACCCTCGCCTCGAATCAGTTGCGCGAGTATTTGTTTGCGGCGCTCAAGCGGCAGCTGGCGCAGATCATAATCACCAAAGGCCAGCAGGTCGAAAGCCCAGCAGATCACCGGCATCGCGAAACTTAGCCGGGCGATTTGCGTCGGATCTTCAGCATGCATTCGGCGCTGGAGGAGCTGAAAGCTTGGGCGGCCGTGGTCATCCAGTGCGACAAGTTCACCATCGAGGACGAATCGGTTGAACGGCAGCTTTGATAAGGCCAGCTTGACTTCCGGATAGCGATGAGTGATAGCGCGCCGGTTGCGGCCGAAAAGGCCAACCCGGTCACCATCGCGGATCGCAAGAGTACGCACGCCGTCGTATTTCAATTCAAAAAGCCAACCGGCGTCATCAAAAGGTTTCTCGGCAATTTTTGCGAAGCTCAAGGGAAACGACGCAGCGTCAAAGGCGCACGTCAGGGCAGCTGCGCCACTTTCGCCCAACTGATGAAGAGCGTCGTGGCCAACCTCCCCCGCATCTCGCATCTCGTCGATGGTTAAGCCAGAAAGGACCGAGCGAGTGTGAGCCAGCAGGTCATCATCGGTAGCGTAGTCATCGCGCTTTTTGATCAACAGCCACTGTTGTTTCGCGTCGCGTTGCGAGGAACCTTGCTGGCTGCGGGTGCGGACCAATGTGTAGGCGCCGCGCAGCTTGAAACCACGCATCTCAAGATCCACTTTGCCGCGCCGCACCGCATCAGCGGCGTTACCACCGGGAGGGTCGATTACCTCGTACTCGCCGCGATCCCATACAATCACTGCGCCTGCGCCATAATTACCGTCTGGAATGATCCCTTCGAAATCACCATACTCGACCGGATGGTCCTCAACCATCACGGCCAGCCTGCGTTCCTGCGGATTGAGTGAAGGGCCTTTCGGTACCGCCCATGAACGCAGCACCCCTTCCATTTGTAGCCGAAAATCATAATGGAGCCGGCGCGCGGCATGTTTCTGCACCACGAACATCCCGCGGTCCGATGACGCAGTCTCAGCCCGGATGCCGCCGAACGGTTCCGGGGTGCGCTCGGCGTCGCGCTTCTCTCGATACTTCTCTAGAGGCAAGATTTCAGCCTCAATCCATTTTTGGATAGCGTCACTCTTGGACTTGTTTCCAGCCCTATCCGCCATGCACAGTAAGGATGGAGGGTCCCTTCTATGGCATCACGACCCATCGGCAGCGGCAATATCTCCTTCGGCCTTGTCTCTATCCCGGTGAAGCTCTTTTCGGCGACTCGCTCGCGCGCAGTGAGCTTTAATCTGCTGCATGCGAAGGATCTGAGCCGAATCCAGCAAAAAATCTATTGCCCGGCGGATGATGCGATAATCGATCGCAGTGAGTTGGTCCGGGGCTTCGAATTCGAGAAGGGCCGCTATGTTACTTTTACCGATGATGAGCTTAAAAAGCTCGAAGCAAGCAATGAGCACGCAATAGAAATCACCGAGTTTCTCCCGCTGGAAAGAGTTGACCCCGTCTATTTCGAGGAATCTTACTACCTCGGTTCAGACGCCAAGGCCGCTAAAGCTTATCGGCTGCTGGCCGACGCGATGAGCCAAAGCGGCCGCGTTGCGCTTGGCAGATTTACCATGCGCGGTAAGGAACATCTCGTTCTGATACGGCCCTTCGGCAAGGGGTTGATGCTGCATACGGTCTATTATTCGGACGAAGTGCGGCCGGCGGAAGATGTCGATCAGGCCGAAAACGAACCAGTCAGGGAAGCGGAACTCACCCTGGCCAAGCGGCTGATCGATGAACTAACCGGGAAGGATTTCGACCCGTCAAAGTATCATGACCATTATCGCGAGCGAGTGCTTGAAGTGGCTCAGCAAAAGGTTGAGGGACAGCAAGTCACTGAAGCTCCGCCCGAACCGCGCCGCGGTCAAGTGATCGATTTGATGTCAGCACTCAAAGCTTCGCTGGAAAAACGTGGGGCGGCGATGCCAGAAAATGCTGAGAGCGCCCCTAAAATCGAAGCGGCACGACCGTCGCGGGCGCCGCGAAGCTCATCCGAGCGCCGCCGCGCCGGGGGCCGGAAGTAAAAAGCGAGCCTTGGGCTTGGAATTTTGGAGGATAAAAAACGAAACGGCGGCGAAACTTACTTTCACCGCCGCCCCGCCTTTGGACACGGAAACACGTGGGGGGGGAGCCGCACTTCCGTGCCGCTTTTTCTTCTCAAGGTATACTTCAAGCAACCCTTGTGCCTGGTCTCATTTTGTTAAATTAAGGAGATGCTTTTGCATCAACCAGGTCAAAATTGGAAGCGATTGACGGGGAGTGCTTACTGCACGATTGTCCAGAAATTTCGATGCTCCGACCAAAGTTCCGTGTAATATCTGCTCACTGGCAGCGTATTGTCTGTAAAATGTACAAAACTGCCCAGATTGTCCTGTAAATTATACAACACGGAGCTAATTGAGTTTCGGTGTGGCGTTGGGGTCTGTTACCTTCCTTCCGGCCCGCCGATGGGCGCGATGAGCCTAACGGCCGCATCAGATAATTATTAGACCTATTTTCAGCGGACTCATCTAAAGCTGGGTGCAGATACCGTAATGATGCTGACGCTAAACTAGCTCGATTGAAAAGCGCCCACGCGGAGCGACACGCCCTATGATAGCGGCCTCGGTGTTGCCGGTTCTCTGAAGTTCTCCCAGGAGCGAATGAGCTTCGCTCTCCGTCAGAGCTATCAGCAGGCCTCCCGAAGTTTGCGGGTCGAATACTATGTCGGCAATCTCTTCGGCGATTTCTTCGGAGACCTTGACTCCGGGTCCGAAGAACTCCCTATTGCGTTTGCCACCGCCAGGTGTCATCCCCTCGCTGTTTAGCTCAAGCACACCCGGCAGCAACGGCAGATCAGATTCCTCGATAACTAACGTGACGTCACTCCCGTCGGCCATCCTGGTCGCGTGTCCGGCGAGACCGAAACCAGTGATGTCCGTGGCGGCATGCACCTCATATTTCAGCATCGTCCGAGCCGCAGTGGCATTCAGTTCCGCCATCCAGCGCACCGCGGCAGTGTAGTACTCGATTGCGAGGCGATCTCGTTTGAACGCGGTCATCAGGATGCCGGTGCCCAGGGGCTTGCTCAGCAACAACGCGTCACCCGGGCGAGCGCCTACGTTGCGGACGATTCGGCGCGGGTCAATCACGCCCGTGACGGCCATTCCGTATTTGACTTCCTCATCGGCGACGCTATGTCCTCCAACCACGTAAACACCAGCTTCGCGGGCCTTTTCGTTGCCTCCACGGAGGATCTGGGCGAGCATGTCACTCGGTAGACCCGATTGGGGCCAACACACTACGTTCAGCGCGGTCTGCGGCGTTCCTCCCATCGCGTAGACGTCCGATAGCGAGTTGGCCGCGGCTATTTGGCCGTAGGTAAAGGGATCATCGACGACCGGCGTGAAAAAATCGATCGTGCTCACCACGGCGAGATCGTCGCGCAGGCGAAACACACCAGCATCGTCGCCGGTGGAAATACCAACCAGCACGTCGGGCGAAGTAGCAAAGTCGAGCCGTGAGAGCACTGCGTTCAGGTCCGCCGGACCCAGCTTGCCTGCTCAACCGGCCGCCTTGCATCGCGCGGTTAAGCGGATGACTTCGTCGCGCGAAGCGTTATTGTTCCCACTTTGAGGCATTGCTCTGCTAGTCTATCGCCCCATGTTTCTGCGCTCAACGTGAGCGGGAGTCGTTATACAGGTTGGTCCTGAACCGGCGCGAGCAATTGCGTCACGGTGTTCGAGCAAGCGCTGAGGGCGGGAGATGATGCGCGATTTTTTTGAGATCATCGACAAACTGGCGCATCTCTCGATACCTCGACTCTTCGTCGGGAGCTCGCAGGATCGACGATGGATGAACCGTGGCGCCGATTAAAGGTGCCAGGGCCGACTCCATCAAAACACCGCGTTGCGTCGAAACTCGAAAAGTTCGGCTGATCAGCGCCTGCGCCGCAGTAGCTCCCAAGCAGACAATAACTTTCGGGCGCACGCGAGCGATTTCAGCATCGAGCCAGGGACGGCAGGCGGCTATCTCCCTGGCATTCGGCTTTTTGTGAATTCGCAATCTGCCGCGCTGAATCGAATTGAAATGTTTGACGGCGTTGGTGATGTAAACTTTGCTCCGTTTGATACCAGCCTCTTCGAGTGCTCGGTCGAGTATTTTGCCGGCCGGACCAACGAACGGATGGCCTTCGATATCCTCTCGATCACCGGGCTGCTCACCTACCAGCATCACCTCGGCTCCGGGCCCACCTTCGCCGAGAACGGCTTGCGTGGCGCGTTCCCATATGTCGCAACCGCGACACTCCTGGGCGGCGCTACGAAGATCGCTCAGCGATGCAGCCGGCGTTATGAGGTCGGCGGGCGAGTTGTTGTTCTTATTGGGGGGCATGACGGATCTAGATAACAGTCGTCTCTGTTCCTATTTTAGGAGAGGATTTGAACCGAAGTCACTCAGAAGTCTGGAGAATATTGTCTGAAGCTCACGCGTGATTTCTACGCACAGCCGGTCCTGGTCGTCGCTCGCCAATGCATTGGCAAACTGTTGGTGTCTCGCACCGCCGAGGGCGACGCAGCCGGGCGCATAGTTGAGGCGGAAGCCTATCGGGGGCCTCACGATCTTGCCGCTCATAGCGCTCGTGGTCTAACCAAACGAACCGCCGCCATGTTCGGTCCGCCAGGACACGCGTACATTTACCTGCTTTACGGGGTTAGCTGGGCGTTGAATCTGGTCGCCGCATCGGAGGGCGAACCGCATGCGATCCTGATTCGGGCACTCGAACCTACCAGCGGGCTGGAACTGATGGCTCGCCGCCGGGGTAAACCCGCCACCTCGGTCGAGCTCACCAATGGGCCGGGAAAGCTGACGCAGGCGCTGGCAATAACCGGCGTCTTGTACGGCGCGGACCTCTGCGGCGAGCAGCTATTCATGGAGGAGCCGGAGCGGTCTTCCGGCCCAATCGGGAGGTCGCGACGAATCAACGTTGAGTATGCAGGGCCTTGGGCGGATAAGCTCTGGCGTTTCTATGAGCGCGGCAACCGGTTCATTTCCGTCCAACCGCGTGAGTAGCTTGGCTTACGGCTCTACGAAAATAGCCGTTGGCGGTTGCTGCGTGCACGCGGCCTGCGAAATAATCAACCTGGACGTGGTTTCCGATCATGGAAGTGAGTGTCTCTCCGTTTGATTCCGCGGCTGCTAAATCGCTTCGTGTGCAGAAGCTACCTCCCGCGGTTAAGATAAATGGACTCAGCTTCAGCTATAGGGATCGGCGGGCACTCGATGACCTCAGCTTCGCGATTGAGCGTGGCGAAATCTTCGGCCTGCTCGGTCCTAACGGTAGCGGCAAAAGCACCCTGTTCAAACTGCTCTCGACCCTGCTTTCGCTTCAATCCGGCGAGGCCCGCATCCTTGGCTATGACCTGCGGGCTGATACGATCGCATTGCGCCGGCGAATCGGCGTCGTTTTTCAGCATCCCAGCGTTGACGGCAAGCTTACGGTCAGTGAAAACCTGATGCATCACGGGCATCTGTTTGGGCTCAAAGGCGAGTATCTGCGCCAGCGTAGTGCCGCGATGGTCAGGTGGCTCGGCTTGGCCAAACGCGCGAACGATTTGGCGGAAACGCTGTCGGGCGGCTTGCAGCGCCGGGTCGAACTCGCTCAGGCATTCCTTCACCAACCGGAATTGCTGATCCTTGATGAACCCAGTACGGGGCTGGATCCCTCAGCGCGACGCGAATTCCTCAGCTATGTTTCTCGCTTGCGAGAGGAGCAGAGTGCCACGATCGTTCTGACTACACACCATATGGAAGAAGCCGAAAGATGCGATCGGTTGGGAATTCTGCATGAGGGAAAGCTGGTAGCGCTTGCATCGCCATCAGAATTGAAATCACAGGTCGGAGGCGACGTGGTCGTGATTAACGCAAAGAACCCGGAAGCCTTGCGTCAGCAGATGCAACTGCGGATGCAAACGCAGGCATTATTGGTCGATGGGACTCTGCGAATCGAGCGCCCACGCGGCCACGAATTCGTGCGTGACGTGGTCGAGGCGTTTGGCGATCATATTGAATCGGTCACCTTTGGTAAGCCGACGCTCGAAGACGTTTTCGTCCATCTGACCGGCCATCGGTTTTACGCCGGCAGGGCCGAGGAGCGGTAATGCGGACTGCAGTGCTGGCAGCAGGGACACTGTGGCTGCGCGAAATTACACGCTTTCGCCGGCAGCGCAGCCGCGTAATCGGCTCGTTCCTTCAGCCATTAGTATTTTGGTTGTTGCTGGGTGCAGGGCTCAAAGCGTCATTCAGACCGGCCGGAATGCCGCCTGGGATGAATTACTTCCAATATCTGTATCCCGGCTTCATTGTGCTCGTGCTGCTCTTCACCGCGATTTTCGCAACGATCTCCACGGTGGAAGATCGCCGCGAAGGTTTTCTCCAAGGCGTGCTGGTGGCGCCGATCTCGCGCCCAATGATTGTGGCGGGACAGGCGCTGGGCGGCACCACGCTCGCCTGGATCCCGAGTTGTATTTTCCTGGTGCTGGCTCCGTTGGCCGGCATCACCCTAAGTATCGTTGCAGTGGCCGTCGCGGCAGCGATGATGGCGGTAATTGCGTTTTCGCTCACCTGCATCGGGCTTGTGATTGCTTGGCGAATCGAGTCGACCCAAGGCTTTCATGCCATCATGAATCTGATTCTTATCCCGATCTGGCTGCTTTCGGGCGCTTTCTGGCCGCAGAACGGTGCGCCGGCGGTGCTCAGCTGGCTAATGCGGGTGAATCCGCTGACTTACGGTGTGGCAGCTTTGCGCGAGGCGCTTTACATGGGGCAGCCGGGCGGAATTGGCTCGTCGCCTAATTTCGTGGCCTCCGCCGCGGTCGCGTGCGTGTTTGCGGTAGCGATGTACATGTTGGCGGCCCGCGTCGCAAGCCGCGCGACGGCTTATTGAACGCGAAACGACTCCAGCGAGAAGGTCTGTCGTCGCGCAAATAAAACGCGGCATGTAAAGCCAGCCTCCACTTGCGCCTCCCCTACCCTGGGCCTTAGGCCTCGATCAGCCCTTAGCTTCGTGCGGTTGACGCTGGTCGGGGTTAAGCGCAAATTACCGCGTGGTCATGAGTGTGTGTTTCTCGTTCGAGCCAATGTTCCGAGCTGAGTATGTCCGGATGGCGGTCAAAGCCCGGAGCGCAATCGAGGGAGACAGAGTCGGTGTCTTGCGTATAGAAGGAGAGGCGAACGATCATGGATATCGGCAAAGACCTCCTGCTGGAGATGTATCGCACGATGACGCGGATTCGATTATTCGAAGCCCGCGTCCGTGATTTGGCCACTGCGAACGAAATTCCCGGATTTGTCCACGTCTCGATAGGGGAAGAGGCGAGCGCGGCCGGTATTTGTGCGGCGCTGCGCAAAACCGACCGCATTACTTCGACCCATCGCGGACACGGTCACCTGATCGCCAAGGGCGGCAAGCTGGCCGAAATGATGGCGGAGATTTACGGCAAGCGCACCGGCTACTGCAAAGGTAAAGGCGGCTCGATGCATATTGTCGATTTCGCTCTGGGAATCCTCGGCGCTAACGGGATTGTCGGCGCCGGATTGCCGATCGCAACCGGCTCCGCGCTGGCGGCGGTAATCACCAAGCGCGACGACGTGACTGCCTGCTTCTTCGGTGACGGCGCATCTAATGAGGGCACCTTTCACGAGTCGTTGAATCTCGCCGCGGTATGGAAGCTGCCAGTGGTCTACGTCTGCGAGAACAACGGCTTCGGCGAATTCACACCAATGCAGACGGTCACGTCGGTGAAGGACATCGCGGTCCGCGCACAGGCCTACGACATCCCAGGCTTCATCGTCGACGGTAATGACGTGCTTGAAGTCTATCGTTATGCCTCCGAAGCGGTTGCACGCGCGCGCGCTGGTGAAGGCCCGACGTTGCTTGAGTGCAAGACTTACCGATGGGAAGGGCACGTTGTCGGCGAGCAGGCATTCTTGGGCAGCGGCGCCTATCGGACTGAGCAAGAAATCAACGAATGGAAAGCACGATGTCCGTTGGTGCGTTTCCAAAAGTTCGCGGCGGAAAGTGGCAAGATCAGCGCTGCGGAACTCAAAAAGATCGAGGACGAAACAAGCGCCGAACTCGAGGCCGCGGTCAAATTCGCGCGTGAAAGCCCATTCCCGGATCCATCCGAGGTAAACGAAGACGTTTATCTCTGATGAAGCAGTCAGCGATCAGCGCAGAGCAACCTCCTGCTGGACGCGCAACCCGGAAGGTGAATGTTGACCAGTGAATGGTGACGGCTCTTACGGTGACAAAAATGGCGATGACCTCATATGTACAAGCGATCAATGAAGCGTTACGCGAGGAAATGGAGCGCGACCCGCTCACTTTCGTAATGGGCGAGGATGTGGTGCTGAGCGCATTCGGCGCAACCAAGGGGTTGGTCGATAAATTCGGCCTGGAGCGCGTGCGCAATACACCGATCGCAGAAGCAGGGTTCGTCGGTGCCGCGGTTGGCGCCGCAATGGCCGGGACACGGCCGATTTGCGAGGTTGAATTCGCAAGTTTCTTCTATTGTGCCTTCGACCAAGTGTGTAATCAGGCTGCGAAGCTTCGCTATATGTCTGGCGGCCAGGCCAAGCTGCCGATCACGTTCCGATGTGTTTACGGCGCGATGGGCGGCGCCGCAGCCCAGCATTCGGAAACGGTTTACGCACAGTTTCTGAGTGTGCCGGGATTGAAGATTGCGGTGCCCTCCAGCCCGGCAGACGTTAAGGGCCTGCTTAAGACCGCTATTCGCGATGACAACCCGGTAATCGTCTTCGAACATGGTTCGCTGGGACGCCATCGAGAAGAGATTCCCGCCGGGGAGCATCTAGTCCCCCTGGGCAAGGCCGCTATCAAGCGCCCAGGCGACAACCTAACCGTCGTCGCGATCGGCGCAATGGTTCCTAAGGCGCTCAAAGTCGCTGAGAAGCTGGCGAAAGAAAACCTCAGTATCGAGGTGGTTGACCCCCGCACCCTGATACCACTGGACGAAGAGGCCATTCTGAGTTCGGTGGAGAAGACTAATCACGCGATCGTGGTTGACGAAGGTCATCTGCGTGGTGGGGCCGCTACTGATATCGCAGCAATGATCGGCGAGAAAGGGTTCGACTTCCTGGACAGCCCAGTCAGGCGCGTGACGTCACTGGATGTGCCCATCCCTTTTAGTCCGCCACTGGAAAAGGCCGCCATCGCGGACGAGGCGCGGCTTGAAACTGCAATCCGTCAGACACTAGGTGCCTGATGGTAGGCAATCGGTGAAAAGCAATCAGCGGGCAGCGCAGTAGCAGGCGTCATCCTAAGATCTGAAAGTGCTTAAGGGCTGTGAGGCGAGAGCGTGGCGATTGAAGTCACAATGCCGAAGTTCGGGCTAACGATGCAGGAAGGCACTCTGCAACGTTACTTCAGAGCGCCCGGCGATGGCGTTAGCGCGGGCGAGCCGCTTTATGAGGTCGAAACCGAAAAAGTGCTGTACGTCGTGGAAGCGCCGGAAGGCGGCACGCTGGCGCTTTGGCTCCACGATGAAGGGGCGATAGTCGAATGCGGTGCGCTGGTGGCTGTAATTGCACAGCCCCACGAGGACACGGTCGCCGTTCGTAACAAGTATGCCGCCGCTGGCGCGGCAACTGGTCAGCTGTCGCCAAAACTGCAAGACCATTCGAAACGTGCCCCAATTGCCAACGCGCCCGCGGGGCAAGGCTACGCAACGGCAAATCCACCGGCGGCTGGTGAGGGCCGGCGCCCCATAAGCCCGATAGCTCGTAAGCTCGCTGCCGAACTCGGCGTCGAGCTTGCGGGCGTCGTTGGCACTGGTCCCGGAGGCCGGATCACGCGCGAAGACGTTGAACGCGCAGCTCGCGACGGCGGTGCGGCTGGTCCAGTCGTAGGCGGTGGCCATGCGGCGCCAGCCCCTAATACGGGTGCCGCGCGCGTCATCTCGCCCCTGTCCCCGATGCAACCACTCGCGCTGCGCGGAGTGCGTCGCACTATCGCCACCCGCATGCATCAGAGCCTGCGGGACACCGCCCAACTTACGATTAGCTGCGAAGCCGACGTTTCCCCAGCGACCGAGCTCCGCGCGCGGCTCACGCGTGAATTCGACTTCACATATACGGATATGATCATACACGCGGTGGCCCGCGCCCTGCTGCGCCATCTGAGAATGAATTCCCGGTTGAACGAAGAAGGAATCGTGCCGTTCGCAGAAGCACATATCGGTATGGCCGTCGCCCTTGAGGAAGGCTTGATCGTCCCGGTAATTCACGACGCAGCGCGCAAGAGCCTCAAGCAGATTGCGGCTGAAACCAGAGATTTGGCAGAACGCGCGCGCAGCGGCCAGCTTAAACTCGAAGACGTTAGTGGCGCCACCTTCACCGTTACCAACCTCGGTGCGTGGGGTGTCGATGTTTTTACCCCAATCCTGAATATTGGAGAAACCGGAATTCTTGGCGTTGGCCGCATCATCGAAAAGCCGGCGGTTTATCGCGGCGAGATTAGCCGCCGGTCGATGCTGACATTGTCGCTGACTTTCGACCATCGCGTAATTGATGGTGCGCCGGCGGCTGCGTTCTTGCAGACAGTGATCGATTTCCTTAATTACGGTGATCGATGAAGTGACGGTCTGAGCGCGCAACCTGAAATCGCGAGATAAACCTGCGCTAGCTGCCGAGCTGCGGGAGAGACCCTCTCACAGTCCCTAGCCCGCTTTGCCTGGCCTTCCGAGCACAGTTGAGTGCGAGCACGAGGCCTAACTTGCCGCTGGAGATGGCTGCTTGAAGGTTCTGCTTTTCCTTCGATGACACATTCATGAACAGTGCAATCCGAAGCACACTAATCGTTTGGGCGTGCTCGATCCTGATGCAGCCGGTGTGTGCCGCCCAAGTGCCCGTAGATCCTGGTCGGACCGACGGCCACGCTGATTCGGGTATGATCGAGCAGGCGCCGGCGCCAAAACCGCTGGACTATGGCAAACTCTCGCAGGAAGCAGCCGGCCTGCTCTCAAAATATATCCAGATAGATACGACCAACCCGCCGGGCAACGAATTGCCGGCGGCGAAATTGTTGCGGGAGAAATTCCTTGAAGACGGTATCCCGGCAACAATATGGGAGCCGCAAACCGGCCGCGGCATTGTTGCCGCGCGGCTGCATGGTGGCGGCCACCACACCAAGGCAATTCTCCTTTTGAGTCATCTCGACGTTGTGCGGGCCAACCCGCGTGATTGGCAGGTGCCCCCGTTTTCCGGAAGAATCAAAGATGGTGCAGTATGGGGACGCGGCACACTCGACGGCAAAGGGCCGGGTGTAATCGAGCTGATGGCGATGCTCGCACTGAAGCGTTCGGGCATCTTGCTTAATCGGGATATTGTGTTCTTGGCCACCGCTGACGAAGAGCAGGGCGGCAAGAACGGCGCGGGATGGGTAATAGCACACGAGCCGAGTCTTTTTAGCGACGCGGGCTATCTTCTTAACGACGGCGGTTCGATTGTGCAGGCGGCGAATGGCCGGCGCTTTTACGCCGTGTCGATCACAGAAAAGACGCCGTTATGGCTCAAGCTTACCGCGCAAGGACCGCCCGCTCATGCCGAAGCCCCGGTGGAGGATACTTCAGTCACCAGGCTGATTCGTGCGCTCGATAGGCTGCTCGCATATCAGCCCGCAATCAGGATTATCGATCCGGTGCGCGACTACTTCCAGGCGATGGGCCAAATCGAGGGCGGCCCGCCCGAATATGCTGATTTGGCCAAGGCATTACACGACGATCCAGAATTCGCCAAAAAATTTCTGGCGAATCCCCGCAGCAACGCGTTTGTCCGCGATACCGTCACGCCGACCAAGCTGTCGGGAAGTGATGAGACCAACGTAATTCCAATCAGCGCCCAGGCCGAACTCGACGTGCGCTTACTGCCGGCGGACAATCCCCACGAGGTCGAGCGCAATATCGTTAAGGTGCTCGACGACAAAAATCTTAAGGTCGACACCATCCTGAACTTCCCTTCGGCGACATCGACCCGCAACTCGCAGCTGATGAACGCTATCGCGCAGTTGGCGCAAAGCGACGACGCTCGCGTAGTGCCTACTATGACCCTGTCTTTTACTGACATCCACTATTTCCGCCAGAAAGGTCTAATCGCTTACGGTTTTATCCCGATCGAACTAAACTCAGCGCAGGAGCAAACCATCGACGGCGCCAACGAACATATAGCAGTGAAGGAATTAGGCGCGGGAATCCACCGGATGGTGCAATTAGTCGGCTATCTGGGTACCCACTAAGATTAAGGAGCGTCAGACTTGGACCCCGTGGAGAAATAATATGCTGCATGCGGGAGTAGGATTTTCAGTCCAGTCAAATCCGCGAACGGCCGCGATCGAAGCTACTCAGGCTGCCTTGAAGCAAGCGGGTTTGCGCATTGCTGACGCCGCGCTCTGTTTTGCCGGATGTGCGCTGGGAGGCGCCTTTCCGCTGCTGGTCCGTACCGTCGCGGAAACTGCGGGCACGCAGGAGATTGCCGGATGCGGCAGCATCGGGGTAATCGCCAATGGCCGCGAGGTGGAAACGGGACCGTCGGTGGCAGTGCTGGTATTCAGCGCCGACAGTCTTCGCGCCACGCGCTTGTTCGTGCCGCAATTGCGGCGCCACGGGCGCGAAGCTGCTGAGGAATTGGCGGCGCTGGTGCGTCCGAAATTGGGTGCGGCTAATCTGCTCTGCCTGTTTCCAGACACCTACAACTTTGAACCCGATACTTTCCTGACTACACTCGCGCGGGAATTACCGTCACTGATGATCGTCGGAGGGGGCGCAACCGAGGACGGCTCCGTAGGCGAGACTTTTCAATTCTGCGGCGACGTGGTGAGCTCGAATTCAGTGGCCGCAATGCTGTTCAGCGGAGATTTCGAAATCAGCACTGGCGCCGCACTTGCCTGCGCGCCGCTCGGCCGCACGCATCAGGTCACCGCGGTGCGCGAGAACGTTATCCTGGAACTCGACGGCCGCAGCGCATACGAAGTCTTTTCTGAAGCGGCGGGACCGCTGGTGTCGGACCTGCGGCGGGCGCTCGCTTTCGTGTTCTTGGGAGTTCCGCTTGACAATGGTGGCGAACGCTTGCAGCGCGGGAATTTCTACGTACGAAATATAGTCGGCGCTAGCCCTGAGCATGGTGCCATCGCAGTTGCGCATCATCCTCAAGAAGGGGATAGCGTAGGGTTTGTGCTGCGCGACGGAGAGCGCTCGCGCAACGAACTTAAGGCGACTCTGGAATCATTGCGGTTCAGCGCGGAAAATCCACCGGGCTTCGGACTGTATTTTGACTGCGTTTCACGCGGCTCGGGACTTTACAAGATCCCGGACCACGACGCGGCCTATATCGGACAGTATTTTGGCCAGCTTCCGGTCGCCGGGTTCTTTACTGGCTTCGAAATTGGTCCACTCGGCAATGGCACCGGTCTGTTGCAATATTCAGGCGTACTCGCCCTAATTGCAGAGCGGGCGAAGTAAGCCCGCGCCGGCACGTTTGCTATAATCTCGCGATTTGCCGGCGCGCTTTTACATGACATCAAAGCCTGCATTTCCGGATGTCACTCCAGACTTACTGTTAACCAGCCATCTCCATCGGATACAGCGCAGCTGCTGCTCGGCGGCGTCCGCAGACCCATCCCCGGCCGCCTGGGCTTCAATGGATTTGGCTGCCCGCTTCGGGGGTCAGTCCGGATAATCTTCCCCGATAGCCTCTATGGGCACAGCGCTTGCTCAAAAGAGGACCGAATACTCCGCTTCAAGCGGAAGTGTTCGCGCTGACTCGTTTAATGGCAAAGGCTATGCGGATGAGTGTCTCTGAGGAAGGCATATCGATGCCCGTCTGGTCGTCATACGAGCACCCCGAGGGCCTCTTCGATGAAATGGTGGACCTTTCGAATTCCCCGCGCCCGGTGTCCGCCGATATAACCAAGGCTCTGCTTTCGATGCCGCCGGATAAACTGGGCGATTTATGCAACCGCGCTGATTCGATGTTCCGGCGCATGGGAGTGACGTTCAACGTCTACAGCGATCGTCATGGGGTCGAGAAAATCTTGCCTTTCGATCCGATTCCGCGCGTCATCGACGCCGAAACCTGGGCAGGGTTGGAAGCCGGCTTGATTCAACGGGTGCGCGCGCTGAACGAGTTCCTAGCCGACATCTATGGCGGCGGCTGCATCATGAAAGATGGTCTGGTGCCGCGAGACCTGATTCTCGGATGCCCGCAGTTCCGCTGCGGTGCGATGGGCATTCGCCCGCCGCTTGGGAACTTCGTCACGGTGGCGGGAATCGATCTCATCCGCGGTCCCGATGGCCGCTTCTTCGTGCTCGAGGACAACCTGCGCACTCCTTCGGGCGTGTCCTACGTGATCGAGAATCGCGTCGTGATGACGCGCCTGATGCCCGATCTGATGCGCGCCTGCCGCGTGCGTAGCGTCGAGAGTTATCCTGCGGACCTGCTCCAATCGCTCAGCGAGATAGCCCCCTCCGGAAAGTCTAATCCTACAATCGCTATACTTACGCCGGGTCCGTTGAACTCCGCTTTTTTCGAGCACGTCTTTTTGTCTCTCCAAATGGGTGTCGAGTTAGTCGAGGGTCAAGACCTAGTATGCGTCGATGACAAGCTCTACATGAAGACCGTCCAAGGTCTGCGCCAGATCGACGTCCTGTATCGGCGGATTGACGACGAGTTTCTCGATCCGATGGTGTTTCGGCGCGACTCTCTGCTTGGAGTGGCGGGACTCACGGCAGTGCTGCGCTCCGGCAATGCCGCGGTCGCCAACGCCATAGGGACCGGCGTTGCTGATGACAAAGCTGTGTATGCGTACACACCTATCATGATCAAGTACTACCTGGGAGAAGACCACCTGCTCCCAATCGTCGAGACCCATTTACTGCGCGATCCCGAGGTGCGAGAGACGGTCTTGCGAAACATGGACCGCTACGTGATCAAGCCGGTCGGCGAGTCGGGGGGATATGGGGTGTTGATAGGTCCACAAGCAACTGAAAAGGAACTTAGCGAGACTCATCAGCAGATCGTAAAGCATCCGGAGAACTTCGTCGCTCAACCAGTCATCAACCTGTCGGTTCATCCTACACTGATCGCGCAAGGGGAGGGGTCAGTCAGGTTGGAGCCGCGCCATATCGATTTCCGCCCGTTCGTGCTGCTCGGCGCCAAGCCTCGAGTGTTGCCCGGCGGACTCACGCGCGTCGCGCTTCGCCACGGGTCATTGGTAGTCAATTCATCTCAAGGCGGAGGGAGTAAGGATACCTGGGTCCTGGGCCGATAATGCTGCGTCGGATCGCCAACCAGCTGTTCTGGGCGGCTCGTAATCTGGAACGCGCGGAAGGGCGCGCACGCCTGGTGGATGTGAATTATCATTTGTTGATCGAGACGCCGCCACGCGACACGCCCGAATGGGAACCACTGTTAGCGATTTTTGCTGAGCAGGAGTTGTTCTCCAGCCATTACACCACCGCCGATCAGCGGTCGATGCTCAGCTTCTTCACCCTCGATCTCGAAAACCCGAATTCCATTCGAAGCTGCATACTCCTCGCGCGCGAAAACATCAGGGCCTTGCGCCACTACGTCTCCTCTGAATTCTGGCTCGCGCTGAACACCCTGTATTTGGAGACGCAGGAATGGACGGCAGGATTATTCGATTCTCCGGGCGTCTACGCTTTTTTCTGCGAGTTGCGCGACAGCTTCTATCGGATTTCCGGGATTCGCCAGAGCACGATTCCTCGCGACCTTGCCTACGACTTCATGAGGTTAGGAATCATGATCGAGCGCGCCGAAGATGTTTCGCGGATGCTCGACGTAAAATATCATTTCCTGCTGCCGCGACTTGAAGACGTTGGCGGCCCCGTTGATTTGCTCCAATGGACGGCGGTGCTCCGAAGTGCGTCCGCGTTAGAGGCCTATCGTAAGCGATTCGGGAATGCGATTCGGGTGGATAGGCTAGTTGAAATACTTTTATTCGATCCGACCTTCCCGCGCTCGGCGCGTTACGCGATCGAACAATTCGAAATCTCAATGCGGCGTATTTCGGTTGACTCCTCTGTGGCCGTTTCAAAAAGGGTGAGCGATCTGCTTCATGACCTCCGCGAAAACCGCGCCGCCGAATGCATCAAGTCGGGCCTTCATGAGTTTCTTCTCGGGGTTCAGGATTCCTGCAAGGGCATTTTCAAGCAGATTGACGATGACTATCTCAAGACGCAGTAAGTCATGTTGCTGAGAATGTGCCACCTGCTCAAATCTCTTACGCCCCCCGGGGCTCCAGTCCCATAAGAAGATCGGGATGGTCTCGCGCGATGGTTATGGCCAATAGGTTGTCGAGTCCAGCCTTGACCTTTCCGCATCAGCCTCAACCATTGAATACGACGACTACTGTATGAACCGCGTGTATGCGATCTCAATCCATCAACCTCATCAGTCACTGCGAATTGCCCGCAACTCACTCATAGAGACATTACCAGAAGAGAAATCTGAGGTCGCACCGGTGTTATTCGAGGAATTCCTTCAGGGCCATTCTTCGCGCATCCAATCGGAATACGATTTCCTACGCTCGAGACGGCCGCGTCTGATCCCTCTCACGGCAGTTCGCAACAACGAGCCCACAACCTCGATCCGTCTCCGATTGATGTAGCGAACTCGACCGGATACGCTGCAACAATATTTGAATCTGAATAATCGCGAAGATGAATCTCTCATGGGTCGTATGCTGTTTCGGATCAGATATAGCGCCCGCTACGCCTACGAACAGCCCGCGTCCGACTCGCGGAATGAGCTTCGCGTTTGCCCGCGTGACTCCCGCGATCAGAAGCGTCTCGACTTCCGTCTTCAAGTGACGCCTCCAGCGTCGATTAGCGAGCATCGTGATGATTTCGGCAACCTCGCGCACTCGGTATCCGTCGCTGAGTCTCACAACGAGTTGACTATCGTTGCCGAGTCGATAGTCGAACGTATCGAATTGAATCCCGAGCGCGGACCGCACACCACCTTCAGTGAGTATTTGCGCGACGATATGGCGCGAACCGAACAGTATGGTCAGTTTCTCCGCGAGAGCCGGTACGTGCCGTTCAGTCCCCGGCTGCAAAAATTCTTCTGGTCGGTGCGACCCTCGATGGAGGAGGACCCGACCGACTACACTGAGCGCATGATCTCGTACGTGAGAGATCAGTTTGGCTACGACCGAGGAACTACTCACGTACATTCCACTGTCGATGATATCCTCTCGGCAGGAGGCGGAGTCTGTCAGGATTTCGCGCACCTTAATATCGGTCTGCTGCGTTTGGCCGGTATCCCGACTCGTTACGTCTCCGGCTGGGTTGCGCCAAGACTTTCTAGCGATCCGAACAGACCACCGGTCGAGCTTGCCGGTCACGCCTGGATCGAGGTGATCCTGCCGGGTGTGGGATGGACCGGTTTTGACCCCACCTATCGGAGTCGCACCACCGCTCATCATATTAGCGTTGCAGTAGGCCGCGACTACAGCGATGTGCCTCCGGTTTGCGGGTCCTACAAAAGCTTAAGCGGGCATCAGAAAATGACCTTCGAACTGCGGGTGGAACAGACCAATGACGTGGACCTTCCCAAAGCACCAGCGCCCAGCACGCCGGAGCATTAACATCTAGGCCTGCAAGAATTCAGGCGGAGCCTATCTGGGTCAGGGTTCGCACAACGCTCGCTTCACTTGGTCACGCGCATCTCGGACAACCCGCGTAGCACCTCGGTCCCGTCGAGTCGTTTCGAGAGATCTAGCGGATCACCCACCGAAACCTGCCCGGGTTGTACCTGATAAGCCCACACCTGGAAGTGAGACAAAGTGGCCGCTCCGAAGACGGTAGAGAACGCGCAATCGACCGCGTCGCGACCGTGCGCGATTTTGATTCTGCCTATGCGCGGAACATTGTATCGAGCGTCAAAGGTATGCCATCGCTCGCCGATATAGACCTCGCTATAGGCGTGGAAGTCCATAGGTGTTCGCGGATCGACGAAGCCGATGTCGGGTAGATGTCCGGTGACATAACGGGCTGGCAGATTGAAGGTGCGGCACAACGCGATGGCACAATGAGCAAAGTCTCGGCACACCCCGAATCCTCGTTCGATGATCTCCGAGGCAGAGATATCTGGGCGGCCTGAGCCGAAGCGATACTCGATATTATTGTGGACCCAATCGCAAATTGCTTGCGCACGTTCGTAACCGTGTTGAAAACGCCCGAACTCCCTCCAGGCGAAATCCGCCAATTTGTCCGAGTCGCAATATCGGCTCGGCAGGACATAGTGGAACAGCTCCGGAGATAGCGAGCTGACCGGCGTCGCCTCCCCAAGCGGTTGCCCTTTGTCAGTGGCGGACGGAACCTCGACCAACGCATCGTGGCGGATTCGATTAGGTCCCGGCGCGAACATCACACGATGGAGTAGGTTGCCGTAAAGATCCTTCAGCTCCTCCGCCACGAGATCGGGTGCGAACTCCATCTGTTCCTCGATGATCGGACGCTCTGAATCGCGATGCGGCTTCATGATGAAGACGGCCGGCGTGCGGACCAGGCATTCGAAGGTAAGGTCACATCCAACTCGTACTACCAGCATCGACAAACTCGCCTCCAATAGCCTTGCTGAGTCTCAGCGCCCAACCCGGACAATGTGTTCGTAAAAGTCATCGAACAATGCTCGATATTGACAATGACGTTCGGGATGGTACTGAACCCCGATCGCGAACGGGTAGTCGCGCAGGCGAGCCTGCTCGATGACGTCATCGGTGAAGGACCATCCTTCGACAACGATTCCTTGACCTGGTGTTGCGATTGCCTGATGATGCGAGCTGTTCACCGCGCTGAATCGATGGACGGCCGCGGAGTCATATCGTAGTTTTTGGATGTTGGTGGTCTCCGCAATGTCGTGATCGCGAATATCGAGATGCAGCGTGCCACCGGTGACAACGTTCAACACCTGCAGGCCGCGACAGATGGCCAGCAGTGGCTTTTTCGCGGCAAGTATCTCGCGCAGCGCGCAGAATTCCCATCTGTCTCGTGACAAGTCAGTCTCGATGATGCATTTCGGTTGCGTCACTTTCTGGGTGAGAAACTCCGCCGAGATATCGCCGCCGCCGGTTAGCAAAAGTGCATCCATTGCGTGGACGTCCACCTGGCGCTCGCGAGCGTTGTGAATCACGATGCCCGGCCATCGCGCGAACAGCGGGATGAACCAATGTTCGTCGCAATCGCGAATCCAGGTCGCAAGACTAAACATGGCGAAGTATGCGGCCGCACAGCCCGCTCCAATAGTCTACAGAATCCAGATCTTGTTGAAAGCTGCCGACGCCAACGCGAACACAATCACGATTCGTTCTGACTTCAAGCCATCACGGAATTTCATGTTCTCGTTAAGAAAGGCCGAGGACCCGTGTTCACACCGAGCTTGCGGCGGGCACCATCGCGCGAACGGCGGGCCCGGGCAGCGATTGTCGTCGGTATCTGGAACACTCCCCAGCGTTCTCAGGAGTACATGCCCCAGCGAGCGCTCGAGATGCTCGCGGTGCAGCTCAGAAGAAGACGGAATCCTCTTTCAGAGCGATATCTGAAATTCTTGGTCGAGGAGGTGAAACCCTTCATTGATGACCACTACCCCACGCTTGCTGACCGAGAGAACACCTTCGTGATGGGATTCGAGCATGGGAGGGCTGATTTCGCTCTACGCCGTTTGTGAGTATCCGCGCGTGTTCGAGGGGGCGGGGTGTCTCTCTACCCATTGGCCGGCCACGGCCACGAGCGGGTGCGAGCGGCGGTGGAAGAGGCGCTGTCGCTGGGCTGTTCGGATGGCGCCGCGATCAGGCACCTGGCGGTAGCCGCGGACCTGACACACGCGCGCGGTACGCTCATCGAGTTGGGCGAACTATCGCGCTTCGAGCGTCCGTTGCCAGTGTTGACGGACTACGACCGGCTGCTCGGCCAGGCGGTGGGGTCATGAACGCGCAGAGCGCGGTGCTGGAAGCGGCCACCATTTTGCCAGTGCCACTGTCGCCTATAAAGATGACGGGCTCGGCGGCCCGATAGAGCGGCGCTTACATGAAGCGCAGCTGCCGGGCGGTGCAGGCTGGCGCTCTCACCGACGCGCTCGACCGCACATTGCGTAGGGCAGGCGCCCGGTGCGGTTTCTATTCCTCTGGGAGCGTTTCAAATGGATGCGCCGCATGCGCCCGACGACCGCGGGGGTAGATACTCGCGCCCGCGCGAGTATCTAGTAGTTGCGCGCATCCTCGAGGGCCGACGAGTTGTGTTTCAACCGGGCGCTAAGCGCTACCTGCTCCGGAGCCCTTGCCTGTCACTATTTCCATGTTGCCGACGTGCGTCTCTTGCTTGTGTTGAGTACGCGAGTGTTCTTGCCGAGGCCCCGATTGTTGCTCGTGCACTTGCTGCTCGTGATGGTGCGGTTGGGCCGTTCGCTGGTCTTGCTGGTGCACAGCTTGCTGCTGCTCTCGGTTGGCTTGCTGCTCCTGCTTCTCCTGCCGATCGGCTCGTTGCTCGCGCTCATTAGCCAAACGTATAGTTTGTTGCTGCTCCAGCTTTGGCCGGCTGTTGATCTATCGCCGCCCGACGCCCAGCAGCGTCAGCAGAGCCAGCGTGATGGTGTTCTCACGCTGTCGATCGTACTGCGGGTTCGGCTCAAGCATTGCGTGTTGCTGCCGATAGTTCTGCTGCTCTTCGCGTCCTTCCCAATTCTGGTGTTCTCTGAGCCAATTCGGATGGTTGCTCGTCACCCAATTCTGGTTCTGGTTGTACCACCATTCGCCATAGTGCCACCGGCGCTGCTGGTCGTATGCGCCATCTTCATCGAGCCAACGCGAGTCGAGCGAGGCCCAGTCCTGGTGATTGTCATAGAACGAGTTGGGGTTGTTGTGATGCCACCAATAGGCATCGCGCCACTGGTGCTGGTCGTCGTAGGCTCCCCAGTGCGTTTGGGCCGGTCCCTCGGCCCAGTTTTCTCCATTCAACTCTTCCCACTCGTATGCATGGTTCGCCAAGTACTGTTGCAAAGAGGGGAACCGCGAGCGCCAATTGGCGTCGTAGAGCAACCCGGGACTACGCGCCAGCGTCTCTGCGATGTTCGGATGATTCGCCAGAAACCACTGAAAGCTCTGATTTCCCTGGTACTGCGTGACCTTGTTGAACCACGGATAATTGTTTGAAAAGCCGGGAACCTGCGGCATCGAAAACTCCGCCATTGCAGGTGCAGCGATCCCAAACGCGAGCAGGATTGCACCGCACCATGTAAGCGACGTCCCGATTGAATGGAAATGAGGTGCTCTCATACGAGCCTCCTCGGCCTTCGCTTCTAGCATTTGCGTTGGTCTAGCGGAGAGTGGTCAAAGGCGAGAGGAAGGGCCACCGTCAGGCCGGATCAAAGTCGGACTCGATTCCTATAGCGATCCCGATAGGCTAAGTCTGAGCGGATCCGGTGTTGGGGTCAAGGCGCTGATGCAGATCGACCAAGCGATATACAATGCCGTTGACGCGGATGCGATCCGTGGACAACTCGATCGCGGCCCACTGACTCTACTCACTTCGCGCGTGTGCTACGCGGCGTTCGATCAGCTGCTTCAGCTGGCCTGGCAGACCGCTATGAAACTCCATCGATGCGCCGGAGACCGGGTGGCGAAATTTTAGCTCGCACGAATGGAGCGCCAACCGCCGCGCGGGATCGGTGCTCGCGCCGTATTTCCGATCGCCGATGATTGGATGGCCGAGGGCAGCCAACTGAACCCGGACCTGGTTCTTGCGTCCGGTTTCGAGCGTAAGCTCGAGCAGCGATTTGTCCCCATGTCGGCGCAGTACGCGATAATGTGTGACCGCCAGCTCGCCACCCTTATCGACACGATGAACCATGAATGAATTGGTTTCCACAAGATGGTCTGTGAGCGTTCCCTGCCCATTTGCGGGCGCGCCCTCGATGACGGCGAGATACCTTTTCGCGACATTCTTCCAGTTCTGTTGAAGGACAGCCTGGGTGGATTGATTCCTTGCAAAGATCATCAGGCCAGAGGTCTCGCGGTCAAGGCGATGAACGATGAAGGCCTGTTGCAGCCGCGATCTCGTGAGCGTCTTTAGATGTTCATTGAGGAGCCGATGCGCAGTCCTCTCCTTCTCACGTTCCGAGCCCATCGAAAGCAGCCCTGTTGGTTTGTCGATCACGACGACGGCATCATCCAGATGAATAATTGTGAGGCCATGGCGCTCGAGGGCGTCGTCGCGCACTCGCTTCCGTACCGCAATGGTCACTACGTCGTTCGGCCCCAGCTCGGTATCATGGCGGACCCGCGCCTTGTGCTGTACCGTCACCGCCCGGAACCGGAGAAGGTCTTTCGCCTGTTTGCGCGACAGCCCCAGCGGCAGGCTAATCAGATATGGCAGGAGCTCGCATCTGGAGGCGACACGAAACTGATGGTCGTCCGTGATCATGCGCGATTCTTCTCACTATGCTTTGACCGAACCTTAGCTTGACCGCCCATTGCTTTCAAAACGATTCGGCCAAACAGTAATTACACCAGAACAATCCTCCGCAGGGGCTCGAACAGAACTTCGATTCATTGCCCAACGTAAGACCGCGAAGCGTTCAGCAAGAGCCAACAGGGTGCTTAGCCCCCAGGAAAGCGGAGGCGGCCGCTAAGTCTCGCAACACACATGCGTGGATGCGTGGAACTCAATCGACGGTCACATCACGCAGCAGCGACAATTGATCGAGCGCCTTGCCCGCGCCAATCACGACCGCCCTGAGCGGGTCGGCGGCGATGGTGACCGGCAAGCCGGTCTCCTCGCGCAGCAGCACGTCGAGGTTACGCAGGAGTGCGCCGCCGCCTGCAAGCACGATTCCCTTCTCGACGATATCGGAGGCAAGTTCCGGCGGCGTGCGTTCGAGCGCGATTCGCACCGACTCGACAATCTGGCGCACCGGCTCCATCAGCGCCTCGCGGATCTCCTCGTCGCTGATCTCGACTATCTTGGGAACGCTGGCCACGAGGTCGCGTCCCTTTATCTCCATCGTCTGTATCTCATTGCTCGGGTAGGCCGAGCCGAGCGTGATCTTGATGAGTTCAGCGGTGCGTTCGCCGATAAGCACGTTATACTTGCGCTTGATATGCTCGGTGATTGCCTCGTCCATCTTGTCGCCGGCCATGCGCACCGACCGGGAGAACACCACTCCGGCGAGCGAAATCACGGCGACCTCGGTAGTACCGCCGCCGATATCGACAATCATGTTGCCTGACGGCTCGGTAATCGGGAGTCCGGCGCCGATAGCCGCCGCCATCGGTTCCTCGATCAAGTATACCTCCCGGGCGCCGGCGGCTTCGGCCGCCTCGCGCAGCGCGCGCTTTTCGACCGCGGTGACGCCAGAGGGGGCGCAGATCACGATACGCGGGCGGACGAGATAACCTCGGTTGTGGGTCTTCTGAATGAAGTAGCGCAGCATGCTTTCGGCGACCTCGAAGTCAGCGATGACGCCGTCCTTGAGCGGACGGATCACGACGATCGAGCCTGGCGTACGGCCGAGCATCTTCTTGGCTTCGGCGCCGACGGCGAGAATGCGGCGGTGACCATCACGGGCGTCCTTCCGAAGCGCCACCACCGAGGGTTCATTGCATACGATACCCTCGCCCTTGACGTAGATAAGTGTGTTGGCGGTTCCCAGGTCAATGGCGAGATCTTTCGAAAACCAGCGAAAAATTGAATTAAGGACCACAGGAATAATTGGCCTCTTGCCTTTGCCGCTTATCCGTAGCGGTTCGATCACACGGCACGCAAATTAGCTTCCTCTAACAGTCGCACCAGGACGCGTGATATCGAACTGTTATGATGATATAACTTGGAGTAATTACAAGGGAACTAAAGCCCGTGCGCGGATTGAACGTCGCGACCCGGCGACACAGGCTATTCGGGGCGCTGATCAATGGCGGCGTCTAGTGCTGTTCATCTGGAACCATCCAGGGCCGCATCGCATAAGTGGCTAATTGTCCTGGCGGTGATGCTCGGCACTACGCTCGAAGTCCTTGACAGCTCGATTATCAATGTCGCCCCGCCGCACTTGCAGGGCGCGTTTTCCGGCAGCCTCGATGAGATCGCCTGGGTGGTGACCAGCTACCTGGTCGCCAACGGCATCATGATCCCGATGACCGGCTGGATTTCCGCGCGCTTCGGGCGCAAGCGCTATTTTCTCACGTCGGTGTTCGTGTTCGTCGCGGCCTCAGTGCTCTGCGGCGCCGCCCAATCGCTAATGCAAATAGTGATATTCCGGCTGGTCCAGGGCGCCGCCGGGGCCGCGATGGTGCCGTCGTCGCAGGCCATCCTGATAGAGACATTTCCACTTGAGGAGCGGCAGATGGCAATGGCGGTATGGGGAATGGGACTGATGGTGGCGCCCATCGCAGGACCGAGGATAGGCGGTTGGATTACCAGACCGCGGGGCGCCAGCGTCAGACCTGCCTTCCAGGCGCTATAATCCATCAGTTCCTGCAAAAACAGCGGGCTTAACAGAATAGTGCCGCGGCCAGATCCGAGTCTTTTGAATTAGGTACTTCTCCTGCTATTTAAAATTACCTATCTTCCGGGCCACAAAGCGGCCCTTTCCCGCGGCCGCTGGAGGCGGGCGGCGCGGTCCACACCCCGCATGGAGCGACGTGTTCCCGCTCCCGCGTTGCAACCTCCCATGGCGGAGTACCCATGTGCGGCAAGCGCTCTGCTACATCGCAGATCAAGCGGTCGGCACAACCCGCTAGCTCACCGTATAAGCGATGGGGTTCCGGTTTGATGGTGTTCCGCTACTCCCAGACCCTTAGCGGGGACCCTCAGCCCCTCTTGAGGCTGCGCGGCCGCCAAGTACGAGAATGCCAGGCTCGCCATACGCCCCATCCGGGAACCACGCCTCCACTCGCCTCGAACAACTCTAGCGCACTTTTTATCTCGGCGATGGCCTCGTCCGCTTTTCCCAACAGCGCGAGCGACTGCCCATGAACGAGTTGGCCGAACGATTGCCAATTGCTGAAGCCGTGCTCGACGGTGAGTGCGAGCAAAGCGTCTGAGTATTTCAGAGCTTCCGCCCCCTCTCTGCGCCACGCCAATATCGTCGCGACACAGTTCAGGGCGAATGCCAATAGCAGCAACTGTGCTCCCTCTCTGGCCCAAGCCAAAAACTCCAGCGCCTGCCTCAACGCCTTGTCCGGGAACCCCAAAGCAATCAGCGTGGACGAGAAGCGACATTCAGAGGTCAGTCTCCGCCCCTTCTCTGACTGGGTGCAGCAAGTTTAGCCGCACTCTCCTTCAGCGTGACCTCATTGATGATAGCAATGCCGCGATAGACCGATTCAGAAGGGTGTCCGACCATCATCATCGCCGCGAAGCGTGACACTCCGGCACGTTCTGGATTTCGAACGCCATCCGACGGAAATCGCTCGGCGCTTTCCCCGCCACACCTGCCCGTTTCCAGTTTCGCTTATAAGAGCAAGACAAAACAATTCAGCTCCCGCCGATGAACCGCGGCCCTAATTGCGAACCGTAGCGCAAAATTGGCGACCCGATTCATGGGCGAGTCTTCTTGGTCGGCGAATCGACAGCGGATGGCCTGCGCTTTCTTACCTCGCGCTCGATCGCGGCATCGATTCCGACCACCGTTTAACCGATCGTATTGAGGAACTTGTAGAGCCGCAGGACGTACTCGTGGGGCGTATTAGCCTCCCACACCCGCATCGCGTCTTCGGTCTCGACCAGGTTCGACAGCCAACTTTGACGCTTCGCCAGAACCTCGTTGAGCAGGCCTGCGATCTTTTCGGCATTCGCACAATACCTGTTTGTCCTTGGGTTGTAGGGTCCGCTCATCAAGCCCAGCTTGATGAGCGGACCCTACATCCTTGCCTGTCAGTGGCATCGTCGTGTTCCTTTAGCCCATCCGGTTGGGACCAATGTCCCGAGGGGTTCAACGCGCTTAGCCCGAACAGGACGGAGTGGTATGACCGTTCCACGTCGGGGCTTCGCCACTGGGGTTTGAGCGCGCTCGCCTGCATGATTTGATGGAGCAGCCAGCGTTGCTCGGCTAACCCGAATCTACCGGTCTGCGCGAGGCAATCATTGCAAAGAGGACCGTGGAAGGGTCTCGCAGTGTTCTTGCCTCGATTGTCTACGCACCGAAACCCAACCCAGATTTTCACGTCAGGCTTGTCCCTGCGGCAACAATCGCACACCGGCATGATCTTATCCCCTATTTGAGTTGTGCCGTTTCAGGGTCCGTGGGGCTTGTTTCTCTGGCTTAACATAGTTGCGCCGCTCAGAAGCCATTCCCCGTTCTAATCTTCGATGATTTCGAGTACGACCTTGCGGTTGGTACGCGAGGCGACTGCGTTAAGGACGATGCGGAGCGACTTGGCCGTGTGCCCCTGCTTGCCGATCACCCGGCCGAGGTCTTCCTTCGCCACTCGCAGTTCGAGTATCGAAGCCGTGTCGCCCCGCGTCTCCCTGACCTCGACTGCGTTGGGGTTGTTGACCAACTGCTGCACGACGGACTGGAGAAACTCCTTCATGGACGCCTCCGCTAACGGTACCAGGCGGTTATCGCAGCGCTTCAAGCTTGCTCGATCTGCTTGCTGCGCAGCGGCAGCAGCGGCATAGTCCCGTTGGATGAGGCGTCGCGGTAATCTCTTTTTTATCGTTGGAGCATTTTCGTGGATCCCGAGTCTCCTCGTTAGTCGGTTTCGGCGGTCTTCTGGTAGAGCAGCGCTTTCTTCGATCAGCACTCCCTTGATGTTCGGCTGAGACGGGATCTCTTACCTCAGGTACGCCATGATGCTTTCCATGATAGCAAGCAGGCCACGCGCGCCAGATTTGCGCTCGGGCGCTTCGCGCGCGATCGTGCGCAACTGCCCTGGGTGAACTTCAGATGGGTTCCTTTTTCGGGCTTTTCGGGCTCGGTCCAAAGCGCGCGCGGACTAGGTTGGCCTGGCTGCCATCGAGCACCGATTTGCCGGCCGGCGCGGCCTAGCTAATTTTTGCGCCGCACAATAGCTAGATCCAAGGCAAAAGCGCGCGACACTCGCTAGGTACGTATCATGTCTTCTCTTTCATGCCATCCGCGGCAAGACCGGTCAGGTCAAACAAGAAGTCGGAAAATTGCGCGGATGGTTACTGCGGCGGGTGGGCCCCGCGCGCGAATACTTCACACCCATTTTTTGAGGGCGCGCCCCAGGGCTTCCAAAGTTTCGGAGATCAAATGCGGTTCCGCATCCTGTTTCTTCCTACCGAAAACTCAAATCCGGACATAATAGGGATGTATCTCCTCAGCGACAGTTGGCCGCGGTTCGGAAGCCCGTCTGGCAGTTGCGGAGCCGAACATCCGGTCTTCGAAAATCCGCGGGAAAAAGTTCTGTTCGAGCGCCTCCGCGATGTACGGCAATGAGCGCGCGCAGCGCGGCGCCTCCTGAGAACCGGGGTTTTCACTACCGGCAGCGACTCAGGTTCTGTTCCGCAAAGTGCTCGTTTTTGAGAGCCGAAATCGGATAGGACCCGTGTGTTTGACAACGTTTGAGGTCCGGCGCATTGTCGTGATCTCCCGCGTCTCCTAACCGCTAACCCGGAACGCTCCACAAGGAGGCTGTCGGGTGTACATTCACACCTACTGAGGATTCCAAATGCAAAAGCCAGCTCAGATGTTCAGATTGAGGTTTTTCGCGAATACTCAATCGTAAGGAGGCTCGTATGGCACCGCTGAGATTTTCGTCCGATCTCGATCCGGTGAGTAATCTGCTGACGTTGCAGACTGAATTAGAGCGTTTCCTGCGCAATCCCGCAATCAGGCTCGGCGTTTCGGGTCCCGGCGACTTTCCCCCGGTGAACATATTCGATGACGGCGACGGAGTCGTGGTAATGGCCGAGATACCCGGGATAGATCCAGCAAGCCTCAACGTCTCCGGACAGAGTCGTACCCTGACAATCAAGGGTGAGCGCAAGCGCGAGACGGTCGGTGACGCCGAAGGGTACCACCGGCGCGAACGACCGTTCGGTCAGTTCTCCCGTTCCGTCCAACTTCCTGATGAACTCGATCTCCACAAGGCGGCCGCCAGATACGAGGCTGGGGTGCTGACGGTCAGGGTACCCAAGGCGGAGTCGGCGAAGCCGCGTCAGATCGCGGTGAAACCGGCTTAGGCACGAGGGCGAAGGATTCGAGGCACCCTTAAAGGAGGAAACCGACAAATGGCCGAACAGGAGATTACCGCGAAGGCGAAGCAGCCGGTAGAAGGTCAGGAGAAGACTCGCGCGGGCCGTTTCTTTCTCCCTGGGGTCGATATCTACGAGTTTGGCGATTCGATCAAGCTTTGGGTCGATATGCCGGGAGTAAAGGAGAGTGACGTCGAGGTAACGCATAAGGAAGGGGTTCTTACTATTACTGGTACCGTGTCGACCGAGGCTTATGAGAAGCTGTCGCCGCTATACACTGAGTACAATATCGGAAACTACTTTCGGCAATTCGAATTGAACGAGGATATCGACGATCAGCATATCGGGGCCTTGATGAAGAACGGAGTACTCGAACTTACGCTGCCCAAGGGCGAGCGCGCGCAGCTCCGCCGGATCGAGATCAAGGCGGGCTGACGTCGTAATGGAGGAATCTAATGATGGCGTGGAAGGACCCGTATGCCATCCTCGGTGTCGGCCGCAGCGCGCCACTTTCAGAGATCAAGCGCGCTTACCGAAAGCTCGCTTTCAGCCTGCATCCCGACGTCGGCAACGACCCGGATGAGACGCGCTTTCGGGAGGCCCATAAGGCCTACCAAGCCCTGACACAGATGGAGCAGCCACGCCCGCGCAGAATCAAGGTCGTGCGGGCGCCCTCTGGCCACGCGGGGATGATGCACGTGGAGCACGGGCGTCCCGAGCCGATTCGGCGGAGACCTCCTGTCAACGTAATCGACGACTTCGCGACCGTAAGGCCGTCGGTCGGGGAAATCCTTGACCATATCGCGCAGAACTTCTTCGGTTTCCATCAGAAAAGCCGCGGCTCACGCCGATACCTAGGCATCGAGGTCGTCTTGGACCGGACCGAGGCCTTCTTCGGCGTCAGCTTGCCGATCGAGGTTCCGGTGTACGAGCGATGCGATCGATGCGGGGGTAGCGGAGGAGACGCGGCTGTGTGCGCCTCATGTCACGGATACGGGATGGCCGAAACGAGCCGGACCGTCGCGCTCGAAATCGCTTCGGGCGCCCGAACCGGCGAGCGCTACCAGATCGATCTGAGGAGCGCCGGAATCGAGAACTTGGTTCTCGACGTGACGATCGTCGTTGCTTGAGGAGGCGCGGTGCTCTCGCGAGGTGCCGCAGTTGGGTTCCTACTTCAAGCGCCCATCGAGCTGCAAGATGACCCCGTCAGGATCCTCGAAGAGACAGGTTAAATACTTATGTGCGGAGCTCTCGCCGAAGCCAGCGGAATCAACCTCCGAGGGTGCCACCAGGATCTTGATCCCGGCAGCCTTGAGCTTGTCATGGATCGCGCGCAGATCGTCTACCCACCAGAGGCAGGTGCTATGGGCTGCCCGGAGAGGAGTTACAAGATGAAGTTGATACGCTTTGCACTAGCTGGCCGCGTGCAACATGGCTCGCTGAAGGCGACCAAATCCAACCACTAGAAGGCGAACTCCATGCGCTCACGGCTGTGCCAGGCGCCAAGACAATCCCGCTGGGGTCGGTTAAGCTCCTGACCCCGACCGCGACTAGCAAGGTGATTGCAATTGGCCCCGGCCGCCGCCGCGTCCGCGGCGCCGGCGCGGCGCCGCCGGAACGACCCACCCTCTTCTTCAAGCCCTCGACCGCCGCGAACAACCCGATCATCTTTCCGCCCGAACTTGACTACCTCAACCACGAAGGCGAAATCGGAATCGTGATCGGCCGCCTGGCCCGGCGCGTGAAACGCACAAGTGCGGCCGCGCACATTCTGGGGTATACCTGCGTCAACGATGTGACCGCGGGAGAACTGCGCAAGACCGTGGGAACGCCGATGATGTTTCATGCCAAGGCGTTCGATACCTTTGCACCGTTTGGTCCCATGGTCGTCACCGATATCGATCCCTCAAACCTCGACACCGAATGCCGCGTCAACGGAGAAGTGCGAGTAAAGGCTCGTACCGACGATCTGATCTACTCGCCATGCCGAGGAGTTGGCGGCAATGCTCCAACTTCTCTTTGCGGTATCGATTGCCCAGGAACCCGTAATAGCGAATGCGGTGGAATCCACTGGGGAGAACGTGGAGGAGGAATCGCCGGATGAACTCCTCGACCGGGAGAGTCATCATTTTCTGCTGATTGCGGTCGCGGTAGTCCCGCCAGTTGAACTTAACCTGCCCGTTTTCGATATCCACGATCCGATGATTGGCAATCGCGACCGGGTGCGTGTAGCGGCCGACGTAGTCCACCATTTGCTGAGGTCCGGCGAACGGGGCCTTGGCGTAGACCACCCATTTCAATTTGCACAACGGATCGAGATGCCGGCGGAAACCTGTGGATCTCGAAAGGCCTCAAGGGAAGCGGAGAATCTGAGCTTGGCGGTGTCGAAAGCCTCCTGCAGATACGTCAAGAACAATCGGTGGAACAGGCAGGACAGCACCCGTATAGGCAAGAAGAAACGGGAGAGGCAAGGAATCCACCGGGTGCCCTCGAGCGAGATTCCGCCACCCGGGACGACACAATCTAGGTGGGGATGATGGAGTAGATTTTGCCCCCAGGTGTGCAGCACGGCGAAAGCGTGCCTCATGGAATGCGGGGTGATCGGTTTGGCAATTTTGCAAATGTAGTGGGCTTTCTGGCACTCATGCTCAACCGTGGCCCGGCTGATGTGCTGGCCCGGCATATCGCCGGGAAAAAGCCAGTGCTCGGGCCTTTCCACTCGCCACCACTCCCGCAGGATCTCCAACAGCTTGGGGGAGAGCATCACGTAGCGATCCTTCATTCCCTTGCCTTGCTCGACCCGCACGACCATGCGCTTGCTGTCGATGGCATGGGGTGTAAGAGCGATGGATTCGGAGACGCGCAAGCCTGCTCCGTAGCATGTGGTCAAAATGGCACGGTGCTTCCTGCTAGCCACGCAGGCAAGAAACTGTAGAACTTCCTCGGGACTGAGTACCACAGGCAAGGTCTGAGGTTTTTTCGGTGATGTATTCGAAGGTCCAGTCCTTCTTGAGAGTGACTTTATACAGGAAGCGAAGGGCGGAAACGGCAATCAGGATCGAACCGGCAGCCAACTTCTTTTCCGTGGTCAGGTAAACCTGATAGGCACGAATCTGCTCCGGTCCCAACCACTCGGGTGACCGATTGAAGTGGCGCGCAAAAAGCGAGACTTGCTGGACGTACGCCTCCTGGGTGTTCACCGCTAAATTGCGGATCTGCATGTCCTCGATCATGCGTCGGCGAAGAGACGTCATTGGAAAGCTCCTTTATCGGATGGATTCGCTGCAAGCAGCGACTCATGGTTCCGCAAAGGGCGCTTACTTGGGGAACAAAAAGTAAAACCCAGATAGACCGTGTACTGTACAAACCGAACGGGTCCTGATTCTGATTGTTACCGCGTAGCGGTTTAGTCCAAAGCAGCTTATGTGCTACAAACCCAACACGAGCAGGGGGACACGGCTTCCTATCACAACTATCGACGTTTGGTCCTGAAGCCGGCGTGGCCCAAACGCGGGAGCTATCGGCCTCGATCATAACAACAACACCAGCCGCAACCCGCCGTCGACTTCGCGGATTCGTGTCGGCGGAATTCTCCCCACCCGGTCCACAAGAAAATCCTTGCTGAGGGTCATAAGCTGGGAGACGTTGACAACGGAATCCTTTGCGAGGCGGCTGTCGCGTTTGCGCAGCATCACGTTGCCAGGCGCCGCCGCTAGGCGAAGATTGGAGGTAATGACCGCGACGATGGCCATACGAATCGCGCTCTGGTTGAAGGCGTCCGATTGCACTATTAGCACCGGACGTCGGTATCCTGGCTCCGACGCCCTGGGGTCTGGTAGCGTCGCCCACCAGATCTCGCCTCGCCTCATCACCACGGTTCGCGCGGAATGGACGCCCATTGCAGCGCTGCGAGTGCCGAATCGATCTCTCCCTGCTCTTCGGCATAAACTTGATTGAGCAACGCGGTAACGTCCCGCTCCTGAGCTTCCGAAACGTAGCGTTCGATCGCGCGTGAATAAAGTCGGCTACGCGGTATCCCCAGCGTCTTCGCCAACCGCTCCGCTGCCTGAAACACGGGACCAGGAATTGATATGGCTGTTTTCACGATAAATGAGTATAACCACGGTAATACCACCGAGTCAATAAGGTGTTGAGCACACTGCCCGCGCCCTGTGGACGAATCTCTGGTACCTGAATTGATTTAGCTTGCGTACCCAGCGCCTGCAGGGTTACGGGGTTATGGTGTAAGAAAGGCTCAACGCGCGTAAGGAGTAAACCGGTGACCTTGGGGACCCCCTGGTCAGACGCTGAAATCGGCGAACTCGCCGCTTTCTTGATGTCTGAGGCTACCTCCGACGAGTGTATGGACCTAGTTACGCTCGATGGCTTTCTCACCGCCCTGGTAGTCGGCCCTCGACTAGTGGCGCCGAGTGTGTGGCTGCCGGTGGTGTGGGGCGGTACGAGCGAATTCGAGTCGAAGGACCAAGCGGAGTGGATAATCAATCTTGTGCTGCGCCGGATGAATATGATCAGCAGCATGTTCGGCGAAAACTCATGCAGATTCGAACCGCTGCTTTATGAGCGCGAGGTGAAAGGCACGCGGCTCTGGCTGGCCGACGACTGGTGCTTCGGCTTCATACGGGCGATGGAGCTTGACCACGAGGCTTTGGGACCCGCTTTTCGATGATAAAACGAATCGGGTGTTACTCGTACCGGCCCTGATGCTGGGGACGCAAGAAGGCCTTGATCAGATCGATGCGGCCGCAGATCCGGCATCCAAATACGCGGCGGCCGTGGATATGCTTCACTTGTCGGTGGAGTCGATTCACGCTTATTGGCGTCTCCCCACCGAAAAACGTGCAGCGCCGCGAGCTTTGCAGAAACCGGCACGTAACGACCCCTGTCCATGTGGCAGCGGGCGCAAGTTTAAAAAGTGCTGTGCCCTCGCCTCCTGAAGCCTAGCGCAGCCGCAAGATTTGTCACGGATGCTTAGGTCGGCGGACTTGAAGCCGATACCGGCGATGTCGAAATGGCTACGCCATTAAATCGCTCAGGGACGGTCCGATAAAACACATTATCGGACATAAATGGAGGAAGCCCGAAGAGCAGGAGTTCTAAGTTGGCCCGGTCCGCTAACTTATCAGACATAAAGGGTCAGGGTGACTACCGTGGCCTGCCGCCCGTTCAGTTTCCAAGTAGTGTCATGCCCAGAAGCTTTTCCGGCCCTGTAGAGGTCCTTTCCTGTCCGCTCTCAGCTTGGTAAAACCCACGGACAAGGCGCCTTGTTCAAGCGGGTCAGCGCCTGGGAAAGCGCAGAATCGTTAGCGGGTGCTAGGAGCGTGCCGACTGCACGACGTTGAGTCGTTTGGTCTTAAGGCGGTCAACCTCGTCGAGTTGATACTGCAACGCTTTCAAAGCGCGCTCTTCCTCTGGTTTTAAATCGTCCAATTTTACGTGCGCTATCAAAACACGCAATGCGTCGCCAATTTGACCGATCTGCCTTCCATAAGATCCGACGTCATTAAGTATTTGTTCTTCAAGTGCTGGGTCTGAGGATTTTCCCAGATTAATATTGATTAGTCCTAGCTGACTTCCAACCGTTCGAAAAAACCAATTCCATGGATTGATCGTTTGGGTCACGTCGCCGGAAAGCGGTAGACGAAAATGTGGCATCGAAATCCTCATCGCGGAGATCAATTAATTAGAGTACCAGGCAGATCCGTGTCATTTATGCGGTAAAATGGTCGCCAGCTTCGTTGTTCTCTAAGAATAGACCGGACTCTCGCGTAGCACTTGGGCGGATTGCGCAGCCTGAAGAGTATTCGGCCATCATTCGCTTCGACAACGCTTCATCGGTTGGCGTGCCGAAGAGTTGTCCAGCACCACGTCGCGTATTACTCAATGACATTCAATGGCACGGTGGGTTGTCAGTTTTACTTTGGCGGCCTACCGCGAAAGTGAGTCAGGTTTCAATCGTCGTCGACAATATTTCTAGCGCCGTGGTGAATGGTTCCATTCCAGTCCCTCTTTTTATCTTATAGACGATCAGACCTTAGCCTCGCGTTTCCGCGTGAAACTCGATTCCTCCGGGTCGGCTATACCGCCAATCAGTTCCGGGGTGTGAGCATTTGACAAAGCTAAGAGCGGCAGCACCTTCTCAGTCATCTCTTCGAAAACAGCCTTCGAATTTTCCTTCTTCTCGACATTTCGAAAGGTCAGTTGAAGTTGCATCGGCGCGTTCGGATGCAACTCGCACCATAAATCTAGCCAGCATTTTTGAGAACTAGTATCTCAATCCCGACGAGTGATGGATCCGTATATGGCAGCGGATGCACAAAGTCACCAGCAAATTCGCCCGGTTGCGTCGGTCGCGATGATGGACCACCAGCGCCGAGCGCTTGCCACAACCACGACAGCAAAAGCGGTCCCGCTCCAGCACCCGCTCGCGCAGTCCACCGAAAAAGCGTAGCGAGTGATGTCGCCGTCATAGCATGAGCGGCAGCAGCCGAGGGCTTTCAGCACGATCCGCTTGCCGCACGGACAATTTGCCTTGTTGGCTGGTTTGCACAGCGGCAGCAGATGCAGTGGACGCCACGCGACGCCCACACCTTCTACTGCAGACTCGCCCGCGTACCCTCGAAGGGGCGCTCCGCCCAACGTTCGAGCGCTGGCATCCGGGACTCGCAGACCACTGGGCGGCCGCCATCGATCATGCCGCCACTAGCCTGAGCACCCCGCGAATCCTTATGCTCTCTCTATAGAGGGATGTCGGATGAACTATCTGCTTCCGTTCTGGAATTATCGAGTCTCGGCCGGGCTCACGCTCCTGACCGGGGTACTGCTCTTGTGGCAATATCCCGGCGCTAAAGGCACTGCCGGACATATCACGCGATGGGCCTTGGCGTTGTTTCTCTCCATGTTCGTCGTCTACATGAACACCACTATGGTTCAAAACCAGCCGCCGGCGTCGATTACGAATGCTTGGCACATCCGGTTTCTGGCATTTCATCAAAATGTCGGATTAGTCTACTTCGCTTTGATGGCTCTGATGCCTGTTCTGGGTGGATCTTTGATGCTCGCGCTGAGGTTCCGATCTCGGAAAGCAACGGTTCTGCGCACAGCTCACAAATTCGCCGGCTACGCGGCCGGAATATGTTGGCTCGCTTCGAATATCGCGAGCGAAATCGGCTCGCGTATACCGCGCACCTAACTAGCCAAGGGCTGCGCCCTTGATATCCTGCCCAGTCAACCTTACCGCCGGGCCGCCGCGAAGCGGCGGAGAAACACACGTATAAGCTTGCCATCGCCGCTCGGGTCCACCAATCACCCGATCGG
>Ga0207416_1000330_pt1 | contig 84317 bp, 77 predicted proteins | sample PaiPotPPM11metaG_FD_184107 | JGI IMG/M metagenome (GOLD analysis project Ga0207416, IMG submission 184107) | Iron sulfur acid spring bacterial and archeal communities from Banff, Canada, to study Microbial Dark Matter (Phase II) - Paint Pots PPM... ... | reverse complement strand
GAGCGTACTCGCGTCGAGAGGAAGGGGTCACCGAGGCCTCCGGGGTCGTGGGATGGGTCAGGCGCCGGTAAGATTTTCGATGAGTTGACGATACGGGCCCCGGTAAGATCTTAGATGAGTTGATACGGGAGTTTGCGCGGCAGCGAGGCAATGTGTTACCCTCACTGCATGACCGTGCGGACGCGATATGCTCCCAGCCCCACGGGCTACCTTCACGTCGGCGGCGCGTGGATGGCGTTCTTTAACTGGCTGTTCGCCCGTCACGCCCACGGACAGTTCATCCTCCGCGTCGAGGATACCGACCGCAGCCGGTCGACCGAGGCGTACGAAACCTCGATCCTCGAAGACCTGCGCTGGCTCGGGATCGACTGGGACGAGGGCCCGGACGTCGGCGGCCCCTACGGGCCGTACCGCCAGACCGAGCGCGCTCCGCTGTACCGCGAGCACGCCCAGCTGCTGCTCGACGCGGGTGCGGCGTATCGGTGTTACTGCACCCCCGCGGAGCTGGAGGCGGACCGGCAGGCCGCCCAGGCGGAGCACCGTCCGTACCGGTACTCCGGGCGGTGCCGGGATCTCTCCACGGAAGCGCGCGCGCGGATGGCCGCGGAGGGGCGGCCCTCGACGCTGCGGTTCCGGGTGCCCCGGGACCGGCCTCCGATCGTCGTCAACGACCTCGTGCTGGCGCGCGTGGAGTTCGCGACGGAGGACCTCGACGATTTCATCATCGAGCGGTCTGACGGGACGCCGCTGTACAACTTCGCCAATGTGGTCGACGATCACGGCATGCGGATTACCCACATCATCCGTGGATCCGAGCACCTCTCGAACACGCCCCGGCAGTTTCTCATGTACGAAGCGTTCGGCTGGGCACCCCCGGAGGTCGCGCACCTCCCGGTGCTTCTTGGGGTCGACCGGAAAAAGCTCAGCAAGCGGCACGGGGACACCGCGGTCCGGGAGTACGCCGCGCAGGGCTACCTGCCCGACGCCCTCGTGAACTTCTTTGCCCTCATGGGCTGGTATCCGGAGGACGGCCGGGAGCTGTTTACGGTCCCGGAGTTGATCCAGCGGTTTCGCATCGAGGAAATGGGTCGGAGCGGCGCGGTGTTCGACGTCCAAAAGCTCACCTGGATGAACGGCGTCTACATGCAGGAGGCCTACCGCCGCGATCCCGCGCGTGTCGTTGATCTGGTGACCGCATTCTTGCGCGAAGCGGGGGTCCTCGACGGCGAAGCCACGCCCGACCAGCGGGCGCATGTGGCCAGGGTCGTCGGCATCATGGGCGAGCGCCTCCGCCTCCCCCAGGACATCCTCGCATACGGCGACTTCTTTTTCCGCGACGAGGTCGCGTACGATCCCGCGGCCCTCCAAAAGTACTTCCGGGGCGCGGACACCGCGGCGCTGTTGCGGCGGGTGCGAAGCGCGCTCGCGGCCGCCGAGACGTTCGACCTGGCCTCGATCGAGGCGGCGGTCCGCGGCGCGGCGGCCGAGCTGGGCGTTGAAAGCAAGGCCGTCATCCATCCGCTCCGCGTCGCGCTGACCGGGAAGACCGTCGGCCCCGGGCTGTTTGAACTGATCGAAGTCCTGGGCAGGGAGCGCGTCCTCCGGCGTCTCGACCGGGCGGCCGCAGTCGCCGAAGCGCCGCCCCCGGCCGCCTCCGCCAGGTGACGGCGGGGATCCTGTCACGTCTACTGGTCGACGGCGGGAACGGCGTTGCCGCGTCCCCGATTCACCCACTCGAGATGTCCGCATGAGAAGCAGAGCCATGTGTCCGGCTCCCGGTCCTCGTACAGGAACATCGGATGCATGTCGCCGTGACAGCGCGGACACTCGAGCGTGGCATCGCGCGCGGTCGGCTCGCTTTTGGGGCCTGCCATCGCGACCTCCCCACATTTGTCCGGTGACGCCTCGATCGTACCATAGGCGGACCACGCGCGCCACGGCGGGCTCTCCGCACGCTCGTTGACACGTTTCTCCGGCGCTCAGTATAATGAGGGAGCCCGCCTGAGCACGCTGGGGGATCGTCTAGCGGTAGGACGACGGGCTCTGGACCCGTTAGCGGGGGTTCGAATCCTCCTCCCCCAGCCAATTCGAAGACCTCACATCATGCCCCGCAGGTGTCGTCGAGTCGCACGCCGGCTCCCGCAACTTTCCGGAAGATTGAGGTCTGAGTCCTGAACATTTGGGGCAGGATAGGACAGTCCCCCGGAACGGAGGGGGCCGAGCACAGCGCGCTGGGCGGGGGAGCGGGGATGACGGTCCGGCCAAACCTCTTGGTTCGGTTCACACTGCTCGGTCTGTTCGTGACGGTTATCATCGCGGCGGGCTCCGGGTGGTTCCTGGCGCAAAAGATGACCACGGACGCGCGTGAACAGGCTGCCCGACACAGCGCGGATGCCGCCTCGCTCCAGGTCACGATCGATGCGATCAAGCGGCTGGCATGGGGTGGGTCGGCCGTCGCGTTTGGCCTGCTGTACGCCGCATTGCTCGTGCTGGCCAGCGGCGCCAGTCGGGGGATGGCCCGCCAGGAGGAACAGCTGCACTCCGCCTTTGTCGGCACGGTTCGGGCGCTTGCGAACGCCGTCGACTTCAAGGATACGCTCACCGGAGCCCACTCGTCGCACGTCGCGGAGTATGCGGTGGAGACAGCGCGACACCTCGGGCTCCGCCGGGACACGGTCGAGGACATCCGGATGGCCGCGTACCTGCACGACCTGGGCAAAATCGGGATCTCCGACACGCTGCTCAGGAAGCCCGGAGCGCTGGCCCCGGACGAAGTGACGGAGATGCGGCGCCACCCGATCATCGCGGCGCAGATCCTCGATCCCGTGCCGCTTGCGCCGGGCGTCAAACTGGCGGTGAAACACAACCACGAGCGGTGGGACGGGAACGGCTATCCGGATGGGCTCCGGGGGGAAGACATCCCGATCGAGGCGCGGATCCTGGGCGTGGCCGACGCGTTCGAGGCGATGATCACCGACCATCCGTACCGGCGGGCCCTGGGGCAGGCGACTGCGGTCGAGGAGCTGCGCCGGTGTGCCGGCTCGCAATTTGATCCCCGGGTCATTGAAGCGTTCCTCCAGGTCCTCCGCACGGCGGGCGCGGGCACGACGATCGCGCGGGGCACCCTCCCACAGGCGGACGCGGGCGGAGCGCTGTGAGTGCACCGCGGGCGCAGACACGTTAGGACGCGTTCACGTGGATTGCCGGTAGGCGGGCCGGTCTGCTATACTGCGTCATGTCACGCAGAGCCGGCCCCATCGTCTAGAGGCCTAGGACGCGGCCCTCTCAAGGCCGAAACGGGGATTCGAATTCCCCTGGGGCCACCAGTCATATTTATCTAAAGCAGGCGGCGACGAATGGCGCGGCCCCCGGGGACATGGAGTTTGCGGTCGTACCCCTGGCCATTCCATTGCTCGCGGGGCCAGGGGCCATTAACGGGGCCGTGCTGTACGCGACGCAGGGCCCATTCCCTGGCACAAATGGGGTTGCTCGCGGTCGTGTGCGTGCTGGACGGGTTTGCGACCTACGTCTCCCTGCGTCTGGCGGCTCCGCTCGCCGCCTACCTCAAGGAGACCGGCATTAGCATCGCGACGCGGGCCACGGGACTGTTGATCGCCGCGATTGCCGTTGAGATGATTGCGCGCGGCAGTGGCGCGATGTTCGGCCTGAAGGTGCTCTAGGGGCCATCTACCTTATCATGGATGTGCGGGGTATGTCGTGTTCTCAGTGGGCCCTGCTTTCACCCGGATCCGTTCACCTGATCTTGGAGAAATGCGAGCGCCTCGTCGATCGTTCCAACCACGTGGATCCGGCGGTGGAGTTGGATGATCGAGAAGAGTCTGTGGATGTGGGGTTCCGACCCCACAACGATGAACTGTTGCCCGTCTTCCTGCGCGCGGCGGCCAACGGTTTCGAGCACGGCGGTGCCCCTCAGGTCAATGAACGACAACCGGCTTAAGTCCGCAATAATGGGGCGGCTCGTTCGGAGTGCCTTGCTGAGGGACTGATCCAGGACATCCGCATTCGTCAGATCCACTTCTCCTTCAACGCGAATGACGTCGGCAATCGCGCCCCGATTCGTGGAGATTTCCAGATCCGCTGCCACCGGCCCGGTCCTCCTCGGACGAGGGTTGGGGGAGGTTTCGGTCCGATTAAGTATGCAAATGCTGACGTTTGTTGTCAATACACTATTTACGTTCGGGCTTGCATTTGTGCCCGAATCTCCCTATAGTGATCGGCGATGCATTGTGGAGGCGGGTCATGAAGGCGTTTGGCGAAGAGGCCGAAAACCCTGAAGCGCCGCGCGGTGCGAGGTCGGACACCCAGGAGTCTCAGTTGTCGGAGAAGACAGACCGGCTGGTGCCCTCAAACGAGCGACACGGGCGGAAGATACGGGCGACGTTTCACCTGTCTACCGAGCTGTTGAACGAGCTAAGAGACATCGTTGTTGCGCTCTCCGGCCCCCCCGACAGGCTGACCTTGTCCGATCTCGCGGAAAGCGCCCTCCGGCGAGAGATCGACCGGCTCAAGCGGTTGCACACGAGGGGGAAGAACTTCGCAAAACGCGCCCAGGAACTACGGGGTGGCCGTCCCATCAGATAGTCCGGTTCCTTTCCTCCGCATCCGATCCTCCGTATCCGACTTTTTGCAGCCGTTTCTCCATTCGTACCACGGTGCCTCCCGCCGCCGCGTTCGGTCGGATCTCGACGCCTTCCATCAGTTGGCCCACGACTTGCAAGCCCCCCCGGCCCAACCTAGGAGCGGGGTGGATCCGGGAGAAGGGCGGACGCGCTCCGCGATCCCGGATCCCGGACCGGCCACCGGCCGGCGTCGACCTGGGTGATGAAATCCAGGACCGCGCGGTTAAAGGCCGCCGGTTCCTCGAGGTTCATCGTATGGCCGGTCACGGGGAGGACGCAGAGCCCGGCCGATGGGATGTGCCGCTTGAGGAACAGGCCCGGTTCGAGGCACGGTTCGTCCTCGTCACCGTTCACGATCAGCGTCGGCACCGTGAGGCGTTCGAGCGCGTTCTTGAGCGCATACACCGTCGGCCGCTTGGCCTGGATGCCCCGCATCGTTCCCGCACTCCCCGGGCTCGAGTGGCGGCCCAGGGCGTCGGCGAACTCCTGCCATCCCCGCGGGTCCTTGCGCTTGAACTGCACCCGCGTGGGCCCTTCCGCGTACGCCGGGCCGACCGTCGCCATGCCGTCACGCTCGATGCGCCGCGCGAGTTCCTCGGCGTCCCGGCGGAACCGTTCCGGGTCGTCCGAGCCGTAGCCGCACCCGCAGACGACGAGCGATTTCGCCAGCTCAGGGTACCGGAGGCCGAAGTGCAAGACCGCGTAGCCACCCATCGAGAGGCCGACCAGATGCGCCTTGGGCAGGCCGAGGTGGCGGATCAGACCGGCCGCGTCGTCGACCGCGGCGTCTTGCGAATATGCGCCGGGATCCTCCGGGACGTCGGAGGGTGGATAGCCCCGGGCGTGATAGGTGACGACGCGGTAGCGCCGCGCAAAGAACCGTACCTGCGGCTCCCAGCTGCGGCCGTCCCCGGCGAACTCGTGCACGAACACGAGCGGGAAGCCTTCGCCGGTCACCTCATAGCGTAGGCGGACTCCGTTGACCGCCGCATGCGGCATGCCCCCACCTCCGGGCGAGATCGTTCCATCGAGCGAGATCGTTCCATGCCCGGGGCTACACTTCGGACCGGGCCTGTCGTATTATTGGAGCACGATGCGCTGGCCCCTGCCGGTCGTGATGCTCGTCGCAGCCGCGGCGGCGGCGTGTAGTGTGCCGCCGACCGGCGCGGCCCAGACCGTGCCCGGGGCGGCGGCTCCGGGAGACGTCCAGGTCGATCCGGCGTCGCCCGTGCAGGGGGATACGCTCATGGTACGTGTCGCCACCGCCGGGCATGTGCGGGTCACCGTCGAGTGGGACGGCGCCGCCGTCCCGGCGTTCGAGTTCCCCGGCGGACTGGTGCGGGCCCTGATCGGGACCGATCCCGACGTCGCCCCCGGCACCCATCGTCTTCGAGTGACGCTGCGCGCCGGGGACGGGACCATCACGGGCGTCACACGCCCCATCCGGCTCCTGCCCGGCCGGTTCGGTGCTCGGACGCTCACGCTCCCTCCGGCGACGTTCGGACTGATCTCGGCCAAGAACCTGGCCGTCGAGGCGCAGGCCCTCGGCCCGGTGCTCCGCCGGCGCACCCCGCTCGTCTTCTGGCGTGGGCCGTTTCAGGCGCCCTCCACCGGTCCCATGGATTCTCCGTACGGGTTGCAGAGCATGTATAACGGGCACCGCGAATGGTGGCACATGGGGGTCGACTTCGACGCTCCGGCGGGCGCGCCCGTCACCGCGGCGAACGCGGGGATCGTGGCGCTGGCGCGCGCGCTCCCGCTCGGGGGCAATACGATCGTGATCGACCACGGTCAAGGAGTGGTGACCGAATACCTGCACCTCTCGGCGTTCGGGGTCCGCGCTGGCGACCGCGTGGAGAAGGGCGCCGTGATCGGCCGGATCGGGGCGACCGGGCTCGTCACAGGCCCGAGCCTGCACTGGGGCCTCTACGTGCTCGGCCTCCCGGTCAACCCGCTCTTCTGGCTTGAGGCCCACCCCGGCCTGACCTCGTGACGCGCGCGGATCACCGCGTCAGCACATCGAGCACGCGGGGCTCCGGGCTCCGCTCGGCGAGCGCCTCCCGCAGCTCGGAAGGATCCGTGATGACCCGCCCGGGGACCCCGAACCCGCGGGCGACGCTGGGGATGTCCACCGGCGGGGCATCGAGGTCCATGCCGATCAGACGCTCGGGCGGGACCGGCCCGCCTTTGTACGTTTCCATCCCCTCCTTCAGCACCTGGTAGGCGCGGTTGTCGAGGACGAGGACCGTCACCGGGATGTGGTAGCGCGCGGCGGTCCAGAGCGCCTGGATCGTGTACATCAAGGAGCCGTCGCCGATCGTGCAGATCACCCTCCGATCCGGCCACGCCAGCTGCGCGCCGAGGCTGGCCGGCAGGCCGAGGCCGAGCGAGCCCGCCGCGACGCCGAAGTACGCCCGCTCCGTCCGCAGCGGCAGGTACCGGTCGATCATCCGCGCGGCCGTGATCGCTTCGTCCACGACGGTCACGGAGTCGTCCACGGTCTCGCCGAGGATCCGGTACACGCACGCCTGCGTCATGCGCTCGCCGGGTTTCGGAAGGCTCGCGGCCTGGCGCCACGTTTCCTCACGCCGCCCCCGCTCTGTGTGCACCTCCGCGCGCCGCGCCGCGGCGGCCCGGCTGCGCGCGGCGTCCATCAGCCCGGGGAGCCGCGCGGCGACCTCCGTGAAGATCGCCGCGGCGTCACCGACGATTCCGAGCGTCGTGGGAATGTTCTTGCCGATCTCCCAGGGGTCGGTGTCGACGTGGATCACCGTGGTGCCCTCGGGCAGGCGCACCGTCGGCGTGTAAAGCAGCGACGCGAACTTCCGCGCGCCGGCCAGCACGACGACGTCGGCGGCGCCCAGTTCCGCCCGGAACTGGCTCAGCGAGAGCCCGATCATCCCGAGGTACTGCGGATGGTCGGTGGGGAACGCCGAGCGGACCGGTAGGCGCTCTCCATACACGCGGGCGCCGGTGGCCTCGGCGATGCGCACGAGGGCCGTCCGGGCCTCCGGCGTGGCCGCGTCGGCGCCGACGATCAGGACCGGGCCTCGCGCGGCGGCCAGGGCGCCCGCGACCCGGTCGAGGGCCGCCGGAGACGGCCGGCTGCCGTCGGCGAGCGTGATCCACGGCGCGGGCCCCTCCACCTCCTCGTCCAGGCAGTCCATCGGGAGCGCCAGGAACACGGGACCCGGCGGGGGCGCGGCGGCCGTCTTAAACGCGCGCGCGAGCGCGAGCGGGATGTCGGCGCCTGTCTTGACTTCGTACGACCACTTCGTAAAGGGCGAGGCCACGCGCGCCAGGTCGCTCCAGAGGCTGTGATCTTGTAAGACCATCCGGCGGTCGACCTGGCCCGCGGTCACGACGAGAGGCGCCTTGGCGCGGTAGGCGTTGAAGATGTTGCCGAGCCCGTTCGCGAGTCCGGGGGTGATGTGCAGGTTCACGAACGCGGGCTCGCCCGTCGCCAGCGCGTAGCCGTACGCCATCCCGACCGGAATCGCGTCTTGGAGAGCCAGCACGTACGTGATGTCCGGATAATCGGCGAACACCTCCACAAAACTCAACTCGGTCGTGCCCGGGTTGCCGAAGACGTGGCGGACGCCACGCTGGCGGAGCATCTCGAACAGGGCGGTTTTCGCCTGCATCAGAGAGCCTCTCTCATCCCCGGAGCCGGCGGTACAGTTCCTCGAACCCCGCCCGGGTGAAGCCGGGGCTCTGACAGTACTCGATGATCTGGCGCTCCTCGCGGTCGACCTTCTGGACGCCCTCGTCGAGCCGGGCCGCGATCTCGAGCGGGATGGAGAGGATGCCATGTTGGTCGCCGTGCAACAGATCCCCCGGGCGCACCGTGAGGCCGCCCACGTCGACCGGCTTGCCGAAGTCGACAAGGTGGACGTACGCGTGGGAGACCACGACGCTTCCGGCGAAGAAGTGGAAGCCGAGCGCCCGAACCTCATCAAGATCCCGGACGCCGCCGTTGGTCACCGTGCCGATGCAGCCGAGCGCCCGGTGGATGTTGCCCTGCACCTCGCCCCAGTACGCGCCGATGCCGGGCGGGTCATCGAGATCCTGGATCACGACGATGCGGGGCGCGGGAGTTTCCTCGAGCGCGCGCCACATCTCGATGCGCCGCGTGCCGGCGTCGCGAGGAGGCTGGGTGCTCGCCCGGCACGTGGCCGTGAACGCGTAGCCGGCCATCGGCCCGAGGTCCGGAAAGATGCACCGGATCTGACTGGACATGAACCCCGCGGTGCGCGGCCGGAGGTTGAATGTCTCGACCGCGTTGGCGAGGGTAGGGGAGCTGAAGGTGCGGAGCCTCGCCAGCACGTCGGGCGTGAGCGGACTGGGCATGGGGACCTCCACTAGGAGTGTCGTGGTCTGCTCGCGAGAGATTCTCGCGCAGGCGGAACGACCCCTCCCACACGTATGATGCAATGGCAGAAAAATCTCTACACGCTCTGGATGGCGCAGTTCGTCGCATCGCTTGGGCTCACGCTCATTGCGCCATTCGTTCCCCTCTACATCGGGACCCTCGGCGTCAGCCGGCTCGACGACGTTGAGCGGTGGAGCGGCATCCTGTTCGCGGCGCCATTCCTCGTGCAGGCGTTCGCGCAGCCGCTGTGGGGTGTCCTCGGAGACCGGTACGGCCGCAAGATGATGGTCTTGCGGGCGCTCGCCGGGATCGGCAGCACCCAAGTGCTGTCGGCGCTCGTCCGGAGCGTAGGCGAGCTGCTCGCGCTGCGCTTGATGCAGGGCGGGGTGGCGGGGTTTGTCTCCGCCTCAAATGCCCTCGTCTCCGCGTCGATCCCCAGAGACCGGCTCGGCACCGCCATGGGGGTGCTTCAGACGTCCCTCACCGCCGGCGGCATCATCGGACCGCTGGTCGGAGGCGCGCTGGCCGACCTGGTCGGCTTCCGCTACGTCTTCGTCATTACGGGGGCGCTGTGCTTCGCGGCGGCGGGTGTCGTCCTCTTGGGGGTGCACGAACCGGCCGGGCTGCGCGTGGCGCAGATCCGGCCCGGCGTGCGGGAAAACTTTGCCTACTTCCTGGCTTCCCCGGTCCTCCGTACCGTCGCCCTCATGCTGATTACCAGCCAGATCGCCGTGTGGGCGATCGAGCCGATCTTTCCGCTGTTCGTGCAGAGCCTCGGCGTCCCGCAGGGCCGTGTCGCGACGGTCGCGGGCGTGCTCTTTTCCGTGACCGGCATCGCGGCGATCCTCGGCGCGACGCTGTGGGGGCGGGCATGCGACCGGATCGGCGAGCGGCGCGTGCTCGCGCTGGTGCTGTGGGGCTCATGCGTGGCGTACGCGTCGCAGGCGGTGGTCCACTCGCCGGTCACGCTGTTCACCGTCCGGGCCGTCCTGGGGCTGTTTGTGGGCGGGCTCATGCCGCCGCTGTACTCGATCGTCGCCCGGCTGACGCCGCCGGAGCGGCTCGGCGGCATCATGGGCGTTACGAGCAGCGCGATCACGGTGGGGGCCCTGCTGGGGCCGCTCCTCGGCGGGATGCTCTCGGCGCTGATCGGCATCCGCCCGGTGTGTATCGTGGCCGCGGCGTCGCTCGCGGTCGCCGCCCTCGGCACCCGCGGCCTCGCGCCCGCGGGTGCCGGCGGAGCGGGCCTCCAGCAGGACCCGGAGTAGGGGACGCCAATTGTGAGCCCCGAGGGATGAGATGACGGGCGGCTTTGCCGGATTTGCGATCCGCCGGCTCCTGGCGGCGATCCCGACGTTGTTCGGGGTGACGCTGATCGTGTTCTTCATGGTCCGGATGCTGCCGGGGGATCCCGCCCGCATCCTGGCCGGGCTCAACGCCACGCAGGACGAGGTGGACCGGATCCGCGTTCAGCTCGGCCTCACGCAGCCCCTCCCGGTTCAGTACGGGATTTTCCTGCGGGACCTCCTCCACGGCAACCTCGGGAAGTCCATCGTCACCCAGGCGGCGGTCGCCGGCGAGATCGCCCACCGGCTGCCGCCGACCGCGACACTGGCCGTGACCGCGACCGCGCTGGCCGTGACGCTGGGTGTGATCTCGGGGATCGTCGTCAGCACCCGGCAGTACACGCCCACGGACTACCTGGTCACCGTGCTCGCGCTGGCCGGCGTGAGCATCCCTGTGTTCTGGCTCGGGCTGATGTTGATGCTCGTCTTCGCGGTCGCCCTCCACCTCGTTCCCGCCGGGGGGGACGCCGGGCCGAGGAGCCTGATTCTCCCGTCAATTACGCTCGCCGCGTTCAGCCTGGCGATCGTCGAGCGGATGACGCGGAGCAGCATGCTGGAAACGCTGCAACAGGACTACGTGCGGACGGCGCGGGCGAAGGGGGTCGCCGAGTCCACCGTGGTCTACCGCCATGCGCTCCGCAACGCCCTGATTCCCGTCGTGACGGTCATCGGCCTGCAGTTCGGGAGCCTGATCGGCGGGGCCGTGCTGACCGAGACGACGTTTGCCTGGCCCGGGATCGGCCGGATGCTCGTCGACGCGATCGGCGCGCGCGATTATCCGATCATCCAGGGCGTCGTGCTGCTGTTCGGGGTGGTCTTCATCGCCATCAACCTGCTGCTGGATCTTCTCTATGGCTACATCGATCCGCGCATCAAGTACGGCTGAGCGGCCGCGCGAGCGGACGTTCCGCCACCCGCTGGCGGTCCTCGGCCGCTTGCGCCGGAATAAGATCGGGATCGTGGGGCTCATCGTCCTGCTTGTGATGCTGGGCGCCGCCGCGGTCGCCGGCGTGTTCCTCCCGTACAACCCAAACACCACCGACCTGGACGCCGTGCTCACGGGGCCGTCGCCGGCCCACGTGTTCGGGACCGACAACCTCGGGCGCGACATCTTTACCCGCGTGGTCTACGGGGGCCGGATCTCGCTCGTCATCGGCTTCTTCGCCGTGGGCCTCGGCGCGCTGATCGGCGTGCCGCTTGGGATCTGTTCAGGCTTTTATGGAGGGATGACAGACACGCTGATCCAGCGGATCGTGGATCTCATGCTGGCGTTTCCGGGGTTCCTGCTCGCCCTCACCTTGATCAGCCTGCTCGGAGTCGGCTTTGTGAACGTGATCCTCAGCGTCGGCATCGCCTCGGTGCCCATCTTCGTTCGCCTCGTCCGCAGCGTCACGCTCTCCGTTCGCGAGCTGACCTACGTCGAGTCGGCCCGCGCCTCCGGGCTTCCAGATTGGGCGATCATGCTCCGCCACGTCCTCCCGAACACCGCGGCCCCCATCATCGTGCAGTCATCGCTCCAGCTGGGGGCGGCGCTCTTGACCGCTGCGGGGCTCGGGTTCCTGGGGCTCGGGGTGGTCCCGCCCACCCCCGAGTGGGGCGCGATGCTGGGGGAGGCCCAGTCCTATCTGCTCACGACCTGGTACATGGCGCTGTTTCCGGGGCTCGCGATCTTCGTGGCGGTGATGGCCTTCAACCTGCTGGGGGACGGCCTTCGCGACGCCCTGGACCCGCGGATGAAGGTGCTCTAAGGCAAGCTCGAAGAGGGGATTCGGCCTATGAGCGGGCATGGCGGGGGTGATCTGAACGGCGCGTCTCGGCTCAGGGGGGTAAGGATCGGCGCGCCGTTCCTCCGGGGCGAAGGCCCCGAGGGTGTCCGTCCCTTGGCAGAAACTAGGCCGTGCCGGACCGATAGCGGCGGGCCAGCGCCGGGGCGTTGGCGCTCGTCAGCACCGCGCGCTGCATCTCTGTGAGCCGTTCAAGCATCGACACATCATCGAGGCCGGGAATGCACGTGACCTCGCCCCGCGCGAATGCGGCGAGCGACGCGGCGACCACGTCATCCGCCGTCATCCTCGGCCTCTTGCTGAAGTCCATCCCCTGCACCGTATGGAACTCCGTCGCCACCACGCCCGGCAGGCACACCTGCACACCAACGCCCGTGCCGCTCAGCTCGCCGGCGAGGGCCTGAGTAAAGGTGACCATGAACGCCTTCGCACCGGCGTACGTGGCGCGGTGAGGCAGTGGGTTCGGCGGCAGGGAGCCGCTGAACGCGAGCAGGGACGCCACGTTGATCACGCCACCTGTGCGACGACGGACCATGCCGGGTAGCGCGGCGCGGGTAAGGCGTGCCACGGCACGCACGTGGATGTTGATGAGGTCATCGATGACCTCCCGTTCGATCTCCACGAACGGATGGTAACCGCCGAACCCGGCGTTGTTGATCAACAGCGCGAGCGACTCATCCCCGGCCACGCGTGCCTCGACCTGCGCGAGAGCGCCGGCGTCGGTGAGATCGGCAGCGACGACCTCGGCGTGCAAGTCCGCCTCGCGTCGCAGCCGCTGGGCGAGATCCTCCAGACGCTCGCGCCGCCGCGCGACCAGAACAACATCGTACCCGTCGCGGGCCAATCGCTCGGCGTAGGCAACCCCGATGCCGGAGGATGCTCCGGTAATAAGCGCACGTGGCTTGGAGCGAGAAACCGACATTCTCCGTCCCTCCCGGAATCTCAACAGAGGCGGTGTACCGTATTAGGTGGGGGAGAGGCGCTCCGCGTCGTTCACGTCCTCATAGCCCGCCAACCGGCGGTAGACTGATTGCCGAATCACTCGACCTTCAATGCGGCGTTGAATGAGAGCTGAAAGGGCTGGTTTATTATCTCACCCATTGGGTATCAGCCTCCGCCCCGTTATCATCGCGCGCAAACCCGCCTCAATAAGGATATTCGACAAGGATATTCGACGCGTCCCTGAGATTCTCGGTCGTGGTCAAATCGGAAATGCCGGCCAAGGCACTTCCGGGTCCCGATCCCTACTTCCACGTCGCGTAGATCGCGGCAAACTTCTCGTTGGGGGTCGTCCTCACGCCCTCCAGGTGGCTGCTCGTCACCACGTAGAAGTTCTGACTCCACAGGAAGATCCAGGGCGCGTCCTTCCAGATCAGATCCTGCGCCTCTTTGTAGATCGCGACGCGCTTCTTCGGATCCGCGGTCGTCTGCCCGGCGAGCAGCAGCTCGTCCACCTTCGCGTTCTTATAGAACGAGGGCGCCAAACCGCGCGGCGGCCACTGGCCGGAGTAGAATTGGCCGAACAGCTCTCCGTCGGCGTCCAGATACTGGGTCGCCCATCCCAGCACGAAGATCTGGACCGGGGTCTGCTCGAGCGGCGTCGTGATCCACTTCACATACGTCGGCCAGTCCGTCGTCTGAATCTGGGCCTTGACGCCGACGTTGGCCAGCTGGGCCGCCACCGCCTGCGCGAACTGGTAGTCCTGAATGTACCGCCCGGTCGGGGTGCGGAATGTGACTGTAAAGCCCTGTGAGTACCCGGCCTCCGCGAGCATCTTCTTCGCCAGCACCGGGTTGAACGGCCACCCGCCGGCCTGCACTTTCGCGTACCCAAACAGGGCAGGCGTGGTCGGGGACTCGAGCACGGTGCCCAGCCCAAACAGGATGCTGTGGATGATCGCCTGCTTGTTGACCGCGTAGTTGAGGGCCTGCCGGACCTTGACGTCCTTGAGCGGTCCCCACTGGTTGTTGAGTCCAATAAACACGTCCCGGTCGCTCGGGCCCTCGACGACGCGGAGCGACTGGTCGCGGCGCAGCCCCGGCAGATCGGGGGCCGGGGGGGCAAACGCCAGCTGCACGTCACCCGCCCGCAGCATCGTCTCGCGCGTCCCCGCGTTCGGGACCACGCGGAATGTCACCACGTCGAAGTACGGCTTCCGTCCCCAGTAGTTCGGGTTTTTGACGAGCGTGATGTGGTCGCCGTGGATCCACTCCTTGAAGATGTAGGGGCCGGTGCCGGCGTCGGCCGGCCCGAGCGGGATCTTGTCGTTGCCGATCTTCCTGACCGCGGCGGGGGACAGGATCTCGCCGGGGCCGGCCGCGATCCGCCCAAGAAGGGTCGGGCTCGACTGCTTGAGGTGCAGGACCACGGTGTAGCGGTCGGGCGTTTCGATCCGGCTCGGATCGATGTCGGTGAAGTAGTAGCGGTTGGGGTTGCGCACGGCCGGGTCGAGCCAGCGCTGAACGTTGAACTTGACCGCCTCGGCGTCCAGGTCGGTGCCGTCCTGGAACTTGACCCCCTGGCGGATCTTGAACGTGTACGTGAGCCCGTCCGGGCTGACGGTCCACGATGTGGCGAGCTGCGGCACCAGCTTCGTGTACTGCGGCTGGCCGGGCTGCACCCCGGACCGCTCGTCGTCGGGCCAGACGAGCGAGTCGAACATGTAATCCACGATGTTCGCGATCGTGGTGGTCGTTTGTCCCTCGGGATCGAGCGTGTCCGCATCGATGCCGATCGCCACCACGAGCGTCGTCGGCGCGGCCGCCTGGCCGCCCCGCGGGAACCCGAAGCCGGCGAGCGCGATCGCGAGGATGCCTGCGAGTCCGATAGCCACGAGAGGGTGTAGACCCGTCCGGTTCATGGCTGCTCTCCCCTCATCTCGCTAAAGTATGGGTGTGTACGCGCCGCCGGCCGGAAACTCCTTTGGCCGTCCCCACCGTGACTCGGCCTACAGCGCGGTCGCCGGGCCGCCCCGCGTAACGGCCCGTGCCTGGCGCAGCGCGGCGACCACCCGGTTCTGGCCGCGTAGGAGCGAGGTCTGGATCACCCGCGCCTCGTGGGAGCCGGGTGCGTGGCGCTCGAGGTCGACCGCCGGCGCCAGATCCGGGAGCGGGGGGATCGGGACCGCCGGATCGTGGCGGAACCGCCCGCCGCGGGTGAAGTTGATCGGCACCAGGATCCTGGCGAGGCTCCGGATCGCCGTGTTCGCGCGGCCGACGTCCGGGTCCCCGATGGGCCGGCGCTGCAGCTCATCGGCGTGGCGGTAGAACTCATCGAGGTCGCCCCGCAGCGCTTCGACCGCCGCCCGCGCCGGTCCGAAGTCGGCCGCCGCGCCGGCCTTGCCCTGGTACGCCTCGAGCGTCCGGCCGATCTCATCGGCGACGCGCCGGAAGTCGAACGGGTGGACGGGGGCGTTGAGGACGCGCAGCAGCGCGGTGGCGTAGATCCGGAGGTCTTTTGCCAGGATGTCGAGGTCGGCGATCTCCATCCGATCGTCTTCCGTGTGCCACTGGATGTTGGCGCCGCACCCCCCGACCGCGTAGTAGCCCTTCTCGGCGCGCAGCGCGGCGGGCATCGTCGAGAGCAGCATGAAGAAGCTGGTGAGCCCGATGTTGTTGAACGAGTAGTCGCCGGCTTGATGGGGGCGCCCTCCCCGGGACGGCTGGCCCACGGCATCCCGGATCGCCTCCTGGCAGAACGGCTCCGCCTCGCTCATCCAGGAGATATCCTCGTACTCGGTCGCCCACCGGCACCCGGGCGAATCGATGTTGACCTGCGCGATGCAGCGCTCGTCGAGCTCCTCCGCACACGTGTCGGCGTACCACGTGGACCCCCCGTAGCGGCCGGTCGAGTGTCCCGGCCACCACGCTACCCGCAGCGTCCGCCGGACCCTGTCGCGGTGCTGCCAGAAGACGCGGGCGAGCTCGAGCAGCGCGGCGTCGCCTGTGCTGTTGTCCCCGATCCCGACGTGCCACGAGTCAATGTGGCCGTGCACCAGGACGAAACGGTCGGGGTCGTCCGTCCCTCGAATCTCGGCGACGAGCACGGGGCACCGTTTCCACCCCTCGTCGAGTTTGGTGCGGATCGCGACCTCGACAGGGCCGGCCGCGACCTCCTCGCGGAGCTGCGTGCCATCCGTCCGGTTGATCGCGATCACCGGGACGGCCGGTTTCCGGCCGACCGAGTCGAGGTCGGGCGCGCCCCAGATGGTCGTGCAGATCCCTTCGTGGATCGCCGTCCCCGGGTTGATGAAGATCAGCGCCTTGGCGCCCAGCGCCGTCAGGTCGGCGACCTTCTTCGGCATCGCCATGCCGTCGGTCAGCACGATCTTGCCCTCGATCTCTTTTCGCCCGGCGTCGACGTGGGAATCGAACAGGGTCTCGGCATCGGCGGCGTACCCGGTCGGGACGTATACCACCCGGCCGCGAACGGTCTTCCGGCCGGTCGAGAGGGAGAACGCAGGGGTCTTGGCCCGAATCGCCCGGGACGCGGGGGACCGGACCTCGAGCGTCGCACTCTTGGGCACGCTCAGGTAGAGGTCCGGTTCATGGAGGGTATGGGGGACGCCGAGCGCCTTGAGGCGGCCGGCGATGTAGCGCGCCGCGGTCCACTCATCCCGGCTGGCGGACTCCCGGACGAGCGTGCTGAACCGGTCGAGCAGGGCACGGGGCTCGTCGAGGGAGAGCGACTGCACGAGCGGATTCTCGGACTGCGGATCCTTCACACCGGTTGCGGTCATCGGTTCTCCTCCTTCAGGGTCGAGTGGCGCTATCCATACAGGTGACACGCCGCGTAGTGGTTCGGTCCCACGGCGACGGGCCGGGGGATCACCGTGGTGCACACCGGCATCGCGTGCGGGCACCGGTCCCTGAACGCGCAGCCCGCCGCGGGCCCGATCGGCGTCGGCACCTGCTCCGTCGCCGCGATCTCGGGGGCCGCGTACGTGGGGTCGGGCACCGGCGCCGCCGCGAGGAGCAACTGCGTGTACGGGTGCTTCGCGTTCGTGAGCACCTCGGTGGTGGGCCCGATCTCGCAGGCGGTGCCAAGATACATGATCATCGCCGTCTCGCACACGTAGCGGACCAGCGCCAGGTCGTGGGAGATGTACACCGTCGTCAGGTGGCGGCTCCGCGCGATTTCCTTCATCAAATTGAGCACGCCGGCCCGCACCGATACATCGAGCATCGATACGGGTTCGTCGGCCACGAGAAAGACCGGATCCACCATCAGCGCGCGGGCCAGACCGACGCGCTGCAGCTGCCCGCCCGAGAGCTGGTGGGGAAACGCGTCCACGAACGTCTCCGCCGGGGACAGGTGTACCTGGTCGAGCGCCGCGAGCACTCGCTCCATCCGGTCGTCTCCGGTGCCGATCCCGTGGATGACGAGCGGTTCCCCGAGGGCGCGCCCGATCGTGAAGCGGGGGTTGATCGCTTCGTACGGGTTCTGGAACATCATCTGCGCCCGGCGGCGGAACGCGAGGAGTGCCGGGCCGGCGAGCGCATTCAGGTTGATCCCATCGAACACAATGCGGCCCTCGGTCGGGGTCAGGAGGCGCAGGAGCATCCGCGCCAGTGTCGTCTTGCCGCATCCGCTCTCGCCCGCGATCCCGAGCGACGAACCGCGCGCGATCGTAAAGGACACCCCGTCGACGCCGCGGAGGTAGTCGTCTCCGCTCCGGCGTCCCCACACGCTCCGGCGCAGTGGAAAGTACTTGCGCAGGCCGTCCACCTCGACGAGGGCGGCTCCCGCGGACGATCCCCCCGCGTGCCCGGCCGCCGGCGTCCCGGCCGCCGTGGCTCCGGCGCGCCCGGTCATCGGGCCGCCACCTGCCAGCGGCGCGCGTCCTTCGATTGGACCCGCAGCTCGGCCGCCTCGTTTGCCCGGTGGCACGCCGCCCACCGGCCGGGCGCGAGTTCGCGCAGCGCGGGCACCTCGGTGGTGCAGCGGTCCACCGCGAACGGGCACCGCGGGGCGAACCGGCAGCCCGGCGGGGGCGCGATCAGATCCGGCGGGCTGCCTTCGATCGGGATCAGGGTGTCCTGGGGGCGCACGAGGTTCGGGAACGAGTTTTCCAGGCCCATGGTATACGGATGGCGGGGGGCCGCGAAGACATCGATCGTCGATCCGACTTCCACGATCATCCCGGCGTACATGACCGCCATCCGGGCGCACGTTTGAGCGATCACCGAGATGTCGTGGGTGATCAGCACGACGCTGACCCCCAGTTCCGCCGTGAGGGCGCGCAGGCGCCGGAGGATATGGTGCTGGACGACGACGTCCAACGCGGTGACCGGTTCATCCGCGAGCAGCAACGGCGGCCGAAGCGCGAGGGCCATCGCGATCGCCGCGCGCTGGCGCATCCCGCCCGAGAGCTCGTGCGGGAAGCTCTGGAGGCGGCGCCGGTCGAGCCCCACCAAGTCGCACAGGTCGAGCGCCCGCTCGCGCGCCGCGGACCGGCCCAGGCCGCCCGAGACCACGAGGACCTCGAGGAACTGGTCGCCCAGCCGGTACACGGGGTCGAGGGAGTCCATCGAGGCTTGGGGGACCATCGCGATCTTGCGCCAGCGGATGGCCCGCATCGCGGGCTCGGAGAGCGCGGCCAGGTCGGTCCCCTCGAACCACATGCGCCCGCCGGTGATCCGCGCGTTCCGCGGCAGGACGCGGATGATCGCGCGGCCGAGCGTTGTCTTGCCGCAGCCGCTTTCCCCCACGAGGCCGAGGATCTCCCCGGGGAGCACGTCCAGCGTGACGCCATCCACCGCCCGGCGCACGCCGCGGCGCGTGCTGTACTCGACACGCAGATCCTCGAGGGCGAGAAGGGGAGTCACTGCCGTCGGAGCCGGGGAAAGAGCAGTTCTTCGTAGCCGCGGCTGATGAAGTAGCCGGCCATGACGAGGAGCATGATACAGACACCGGGAGGCACAAACCAGTTGTACGCCCCGACGCTGAGCGCCTGCGAGATGTAGGCGTCCTGGAGCATGAACCCCCACGAGATCTGGGCCGAGTCGCCGAACCCGAGGAAGCTCACGGCGGCCTCGGTCAGGATCGCCCACCCGATCGCGAGCGACCCGTACAGGAGCGCGATCGGGAGGACGTTCGGGGCGATGTGGACGACCATGATCCGCGCCGGCGAGGCGCCCAGCACGCGGGCCGACTCGACGAACCCGCGCTCCCGGAGCGTCAGCACCTGGGCGCGCACGACGCGGGCGGTGTCCTTCCACAACAGGAGCGCCATTGCGAGGACGATATTCCAGAGGCTCGCGCCGAGAAACGCGACGAGGACGATCACGAACGGCAAGAACGGGATGCCGAACGCGACATCGGCCAGGCGCATCAGGACCGTGTCCGGCCAGCCGCCGGAGTAGCCGGCGACGATGCCGGCGACGGTGCCGATCAGGACGACGAAGAACGCCGCGACGAACCCCACCGTGAGCGCCGGGCGCGCCCCGAAGACGAGCTGCGAGAAGATGTCCCGGCCGACGTTGGTCGTGCCCAGCAGGAACCCGCCCCCGGGCGGCCGGGCGGCCATCAGCTCGTCGCCGCGGAGGATCGTCTGCTGCGGGTCGTAGGGCGCGAGCCACGGCGCGAGGAGCGCCACCAGGAGGAAGCACGCGTAGATGCAGATCCCCGCGAACGCGAACCGGTCGTGCTGGAGCACCGCCCACAGCGCCCCCCAGCGCGCGGGCCGGCCACGACCGGCGCTGCCCGCCGGCAGGAGCGATGGGCGCGGGCGGGACACCGCCCCCATGCTACCGTTTCGCATACGACACCCGGGGGTCGAGCCACGTGTAGACCAGGTCGGCGAGCAGATTCATGAGGATCGCGAGGGCGGCGATCACGAGGAAGGCGCCCTGCGCGAGCGGGTAGTCTTTGGAGGAGACCGCTTTGACGAGCAGGCGCCCCAGCCCGGGCCAGCTGAACACGTTTTCCACCACGACGTCGCCGCTGAGGCTGTACCCGATGACGAGGGCGAACGCGGTCGCCACGGGGAGCAGCGCGTTGCGGGCCGCGTGCCGCAGGAGGATCCGGGCCTCGGGCAGGCCTTTCATCCGGGCCATCACGACGAACTCCTCCTCCATCACGTCGAGCATATTGCTGCGCATCAGGAGGAGCGGCAGACCCTGCAGATACAGGACGAACGTCACGAGCGGCAGGGCAAGATGGCGGAGGAAATCCACGCTCACGAGCTGCGCCCCGAGCGAGGCATAGTGCACCCCCGGGCTGGCCGTGCCGGACGAGGGGAACCAGCGCAGCGAGAACGAGAACACGGCGAGCAGGATCATCCCGACCCAGAACTCCGGCGCCGCGCGGAGGGCGACGACCACCGAGATCCCTGCGGCTTCGGCCGCGGTCCCCCGCTTCCAGGCCAAGAACGCCCCGGCGACCGTGCCGATCAGAAACGCGATGATCACCGAGCCGAGGGTCAGGATGAGCGTGTTCGGGAGTGTCTCCCACACGAGCTGCGAGACCGGGGCCTTGTAGAAGAACGACTGCCCCAGGTTGCCGGTGACGGACTCCTTCAGGAAAATCAGATACTGCTGCCACAGCGGCAGGTCGAGCCCGAACTGGTGGATCAGCGCCCGTTGCTGCTCGGCCGTGAAGTTCGGGTCGATGAAGGCGACGAGCGGGTTCCCGGGCATCAGGCGAAAGATCAGAAACAGAATCGTCGCGATCACCCAGAGCACGAGCGCCAACTGGGCGAGGCGCTGGACGATCCAGCGCGAAGACGAGCGCGTCATGGCCGGGAAGCCGTGCGTGCCCGCGCCGGGAGGCCCCTCGGCTTCCCGGCGCGGGCGCCGCGCGTCACGCCCGAGACCCTACCGGGCGACTTCGAGCGACTCGGTCTGGCTCGCGGGATACAGCAGCCGGCCCTGGCCGTCCCAGTCATAGCCGGCCTTCTTCAGCAGCTCGCGCGCCGCCTGGACGTTGTACGGGATTTGGGGCAGGCCGGGCGCGTGCCAGAACTCGAGCGCATGGCTCACCGGGGAGTCGGCGATCACGCCGTATCCCTTGTAGGCCACGAGGCGGATCATCGTCCGGTCGATCGCCATGCTGAGCGCCTTGCGGAACGTCGGATCGTTAAACGGCGCCCGGCGCTCGTTGTAGCCGATGAACTGGAACCCGATGTCCGTGGACGCAACCACGGTGATCGCCGGATTCTGACGGCTGAGCCCCGCGAGGACGCTCGGATCCCCGAGGTAGTCCGAGAGGAAGTTGAGCTCCCCGTTGCGGAGCCCGCCGAGCGAGGCCTCGACGTTCGCGACCGTTCGGAGGATCCACCGGTGCATCTTGGGGGCGGCCCAGTGCTGGGTGTTGGCTTCCAGCACGACCTCCTGGCCGCGGGTCCAGCTCACGAACTTGAACGGACCGGAGCCGATCGGCGCCTTTTCCTGGAGCTGCTCGGCGGTGTCCTTCTTCCCCTCGATCGACTGCAGCATCGGCTCCCAGACGTGCCGGGGAACGAGGTTGACCTTGCCCAGCGTCGAGGTGAGAAACGACGCCTGGGGCTTCTCCAGCGTGAACCGAAGCGTCGTGTCGTTGACCTTTTTGATGTCCGCGATGTTGGCGACGAACGGCTTGTACATCGGGACTTTCCCGCCCTTCGGCGCCATGAACGAGAAGATGACGTCCTCGGCGGTGAGCGGTTTGCCGTCGTGCCACCGCATGCCGGGCCGCAGGGTGACGTCCACCGTCGTGGGGGTCGCCCACGTCACCGCGCTGGCGGCCCAGGGGCGGGGGAGCCCGTCGGGCCCGACGCGCATCAGGCGGTCCCAGATCAGCTCCGTGATCCACGAGTCCACCTTGCCGCTGATGTACAGGGGGTTGATCGCAATCGTCGGGTCTTGGGCGTTGAGCACCATGTCTTTCTGGGCGCCCTTGGGCGCCGCCTGGATGAACGTCCAGAAGTTCTTGATGCCGATGCCTTTTTGCTCGACGATCGTTTTCGCGTCCCACACCTGGTTGTTGAAGGCATAGATGGACTTGGGGTTCACGAGAAACGTGTACGGCTGCTGGTCCGCGAGCATCCGCTGGGCCTCGTACACGAGCTTCTTGCGCGCCTCCGGATCGGTCGCGGAGCGCTGGGCCTGGGCGAGTTCATCGTACTTCGGATTGATGAAGCCGATGAAGTTGTAGCCGTCCTTCGCCGTGCTCGACGAGAACAGATTCACCAAGATTTCGTCGGGATCGGACCGCTCCGGCCGCCCGACCATCTGCCAGGTCGTCATGTCCCACTTTGTCCGGTTATACCAGATGTAGTCGGCCAGCTGCTCCCACGGCATGGTCCGGACGGTCACTTTGAGCCCGAGCTTCCGCATGCCGTCGGCTGCGATCCGGGCCGCCTCAAACTGCTGCGGGTCGCCGGCCTGCGGCCACGTCACCATGACGAGCTCGCGGATCTGACGGCTGGCCTGCGCGTTCGTCGGCGCGAGCGGCGCAGCGCCGGCTACGAGCGTGCCGATAACGAGGAGCGCCAAACTGTGAAGCAGGACGCGCGTTCGCATGCTGTCCTCCTTAGATGTGGGATCCGACCCGGATCGATCCAACGGGCGTCGCCGGAATGTCGGCGAATGAACTTTTCATTTACACACGCCCCGGTGCCGCTCCTGCGTGCCGCGGCCGCGCGGCGACACATCGCGCGGACAGCCGTCGCGCCGGGTCCGCTCGCGTGACGTTTGACGCCGGCGATGCGGGCGGATACAATACATCCGAACACACGTTCGGCGCCTACCCCTTGGACCGAGGGCGTTTCAATGGCAGCGCGCGCTCGCACAATCGCCCACGTGGACATGGACGCGTTCTACGCGTCGATCGAGGTGCGGGACAACCCGCAGTACCTGGGACTCCCGGTCGTCGTTGGCGCTCAGCCGCACATGCGCGGCGTCATCGCCGCGGCATCGTACGAGGCCCGGCGGTTCGGCATCCACTCGGCGATGCCGTCCCGGGAGGCGTTCGCCCGATGCCCCCACGCGGTGTTCCTGCCGGTGGACATGGACAAGTACCGGGCCGTGTCGCAGCAGCTGTTCCAGCTTCTCGAGACGTTCACCCCGCAGATCGAGCCGCTCTCGATCGACGAAGCGTTCCTGGACCTCACCGGGTGCCCGGCACCGATCGGCCCGGGTGGCGGCGCGCCCTCCGATCCCGGGCTTGCGATCGGACGCGCGATCCGCGCGCGGACCCGGGACGCCCTCGGGCTGCCCATTTCACTCGGCGTCGCGCCCAACAAGTTTCTCGCCAAGCTCGCGAGCGAACTCGCCAAGCCGGACGGCCTGCGCCGGATCGGTCCCGACGAGATCGAAGCGGTCCTCGATCCGCTCCCCGTCACAGTACTCTGGGGCGTGGGAGAAGAAACGCGGGGGCGTCTGCTCGCACTGCGCATCTCGACGATCGGGACGCTCCGCCGCACCCCGACGTCCGTGCTGCGCGCATCGCTCGGCTTCGCGGCGGAGCATCTTGCCCAGCTCAGCCGGGGCATCGACGACCGTCCGGTGGCGCCGTCCGGGGATGCCAAGTCCATCGGCCGGGAGACGACGTTCGAGCGGGACACGGTGGACCGCGAAGTGCTGACGCGCACGCTCGCCGCCCTGGCCGAGGATGTCGCGCGGCGTCTTCGCGCGGACGGGCTGCTCGGTCAGACCGTCACGCTGAAGGTGCGGTACGGGGACTTTCGGACGGTGACGCGCAGCACGACGCTCCCCGCGCCGACGGATGCGGGGGGTGACGTGTACCAGGCGGCCGCGCGGCTCTGGATCCGGCTCGCCTCCGGCGCGCAGCCTGTGCGCCTCCTGGGGGTCGGCCTCTCACGTCTCGGCCGCAGCGCCCAGCTCGACCTGTTCAGCGGCGACCGGCGGGGCCGCGTGGACCGGCTCATGGATGCGATCAACACGCGGTTTGGGGATGGGACGATGCGCCAGGCGCGTCTTGTCGAGGGTAAGCGCACCGGCGAGTAGGCGGGCGCACAGTGCTGGTGGCCTTTAGTCTATCGCCTACCGCGGCGTCGGCCTTCAGGGGCGGGGATGCGAACGGACGGCGTAATCGCCTGGCGGTTGTTGGTCATGGCCGCACGGACTGCACCAGCCAGATGGCTCCACTGGAGCCAGCGGGGAAACGCGCGCAGGAGGGCCGGAGTGCCGTCGATCTCGACGAGCCCATCGTGAAGGGCTCCTCCGAGTGTGATCCGGCCCAACCAGACTCGGTAGAAGGCGCCGATGTCTGCGGTCACGACCAGGTCGGTGTCGAACCCGGGGTCCGCCAAGCACACGGAGACGTCACTTCGCTCCAGCACCAGCCACAGGTGCTGTCTCTTCGTGCCCCGGAAGTTGAAGCGAACCACGGCACGCCCCGGCGGAAGGAGATCGCGGTTGATGCGCCGGTGCATCCACCACAGGAGGAGGACTGGGTCCCGCTCGTCCGGCTCAGGGTCCCGGAAGGCCCAGCGCGCAGCCCACTCGCCGAGACGCTCGACCACCTGACCAAGCTCCCGCCCGGCTGGCGTGAGGTGATATTCGACCCACCCGCCGAAGGCGGCCGGCCGCTGCTCGATCACGCCGGCGCGCACCAGTTGGCGCAGCCGCCCAGCCAGAAGCGACCGGGAAATGCCGGGGAGACCGCGCTCGAGATGGTTGAATCGGTGCGCGCCCATCATCATCTCGCGGACAATGAGGGGCATCCAGCGCTGGGCCAAAATCTCGGTGCCTTTGGCGATCGGGCAGTACTGTCCGTACGAGCTCATATCTGTACTCTGTCATACGCTCTCGCGCCCGGCCAGTCCTTTTTTTGTACTTCCCCCGAGGGAACCGTTGGGCGTAGACTTCATTGTAAACGCAGTAAACGCGGAAGGATGAAGTCGATCTGAGAGGCTTCGGGCATTTGTCACTGTCCGAACAACTGGAGGCATCGGGGTCATGCGTGAGCTAGCTACCGACTCGACTGTTCTCGAAGAACTTGAGGCCCGTCTGCGCGGTGCGCTCCTGCGTCCCGCGTACTCCGGTTATGACGAGGCGCGATCCATCTGGAATGCGATGATTGACCGCCGCCCCGCGCTGATCGTGCGCTGCCTCGGCGTTGCCGACGTGGTGACGTGCGTGCGCTTCGTGCGTGAGCGAGGCCTCGCGTTGTCCATCAAGGGAGGTGGTCACAACATCTCGGGACTTGCCGTGTGCGATGGAGGACTGATGCTCGACATGTCGCTGATGCGCGGCGTATGGGTAGACCCGGTCGCGCGCACGGCCCGAACACAGGCCGGCTGTCTCCTGGGCGACGTGGACCGCGAGACTCAACTCCACGGGCTTGCGGCGGCACTCGGGTTCATATCGAACACGGGCATCGCAGGCCTCACGCTTGGCGGCGGGTTCGGGTATCTCACACGCCGGTTCGGCTGGAGCTGCGATAACGTGCTATCGATGGAGGTGGTCACTGCGGACGCGCACGTGGTGCGCGCGAGCGAGGAGCAAAACACTGACCTGTTCTGGGGCCTACGGGGAGGAGGCGGCAACTTCGGTGTCGTGACGAGCTTCGAGTACAGGCTTCATCCCGTCGGACCGGAGGTGATGGCCGGCGCGATCGCATGGCGCGCTGAGGCGGCTCACGACGTGCTTGAAATGTACCGCACCCTGAGCGAGCAGGCGCCGCCGGAGCTCACCTGCGTCGCAGTGCTACGCATGGCGCCGCCGGCCCCGTGGCTGCCGGAAGATGTTCACGGCAAACCGATCATTGCGCTCTTCATCTGCCATTCGGGACCTGTCGAGGAGGGCGAGAAACTCGTGGCACCGATCAAGGCGTTCGGCTCTCCGGCGGGTGATGTCGTCCAGCGTCGGCCCTACGTGTCGCAGCAGGCCCTCCTAGATGCGACCCAGCCAAAAGGCCGGCGGTACTACTGGAAGTCCGAGTACCTGCCCGAATTGCGGCCGGATCTGCTTACGAAGGTTATCGAGCACGCCCAGCGCATTATCTCACCACACTCGGCGATCATCCTCTTTCCGATCGATGGCGCGATCCAGGGGCTCCCGGAGGATCACTCTGCTGTCGGAAACCGAAACGCCAACGTGGTTCTGAACATCACGGCGTCGTGGGAGAAGGCTGAGGACGACGCGGCCAACATCGAATGGGCACGCGCAGCCTGGCGGGAGCTACGCCGCTTCTCGACGGGCGGCACGTATGTCAACTTCCTGACAGAGGAGGAGGGCGACGAGCGCGTCCGTGCCGCCTACGGGAAGAGCTACGAAAGGCTCGTTGAGGCAAAAACGAAGTGGGATCCACGGAACCTGTTCCGGATGAATAAGAATATCCCGCCGCGAGTATTGCACCGTCCAAAGGTTTAAGGTTTCATGAAGGAATCGGTGCTTTACCGCAGATATGTTACGGAGAATGCGCCGAGGACGATACGCGTAGCGAAACACCTCGGGCTCGGTGTCGTCGGGAGGTTATCCGCGGCGAGTTCGACCATGGCGAGCGTCGTGAAGATATACGGAGTCACCGCGTAACCTAGAAAGGCCAGCCGGAATGTTGTTGAAGGTGTTGTAACCGCCTTCTATCGTTCGGGTGCCCGGGGGTGGGCGACCGCGTCGCTCAGGATCTCGTCCCGCAAGACGCCGATGAACGGGAGATGCCGGTACTGCTCCCGGTAGTCGAGCCCGTACCCGACCACGAACCGGTCGGGAATTTCAAACCCGCGGTAGGCGATCTCCAAGGTGTCGAGGATCCGCCGGTACGGCCGGTCCAGCAGCGTGCAGATTTGCAGGCTCGCGGGCGATCGCGCCTGGAGGAGGCGGAGCAGATAGCCGGCGGTGAGGCCGGTGTCGATGATGTCTTCCACGAGAAGAACGTGCCGCCCGGTGATCTCGACGTCGAGGTCCTTGATGAGCCGGACGACTCCGCTCTGGGCGCGGGCGCTCCCGTAGGTCGTGATCGCCATAAAGTCGATCTCGACCGGGATCGCCAGCCGGCGCGTGAGGTCGGTGAGAAAGTACACCGCCCCTTTCAGGACCGACACGAGCAGCGGGGACCGGTCGGCGTAGTCCCGAGCGATCGCGGTGGCGAGCTCCCCGACCCGGTCGTCGATCTGCTCGCGGGTCAGCAGGATCTCGCGAATATCCCCTCCCGGATCGGTCACCGGGACGCGGGACCTTCGGCGTGGGTCGGGACGCCCGCGGGCCGGAGTCCGTACTTCAAGAGGAGCTGCCGGTAGTCGCGGCCGTAGAAAATCTTGAAGTGCACGTCGGGGTAGAGCTCGCGCAGGCGGCGAATCTTCCGGTTCTTTCTGGTCACGAGGCTTTGCTTGAGCGTCGTCAGCTCGATGTACAGGTTCAAGTCGGGGAGATAGAAGTCGGGGTTGAAGCTCTCGGTCACCCGGCCCCGCCCGTCCCACCGGAGGGGGAAGCTCCGGGGCTCGTATTCCCAGCGGATCCCGTAGAAGTCAAGGATCCTTGCGAACTCGGCCTCGCTCCCGTGGGCGAACCGGACGGGGGCCGCACCGTTCTCCCTGGAGCCCTTCACTGGGCCTGCCGGTCCCTCCGATGGCGCTGCTGTGTGGCTTAGTATAGCCCGCGGTGTATATATAATCAAGGAGAGGGTTCGCCGGGCGGCGAACGTCTCTCGCGAGGTAGGTGGACCTTCCATGAACACCGGACCGGTACCCGGCGCTCATCCCGAGACCCCGGGTTCTGAACACGATGTCGAGCGCTTCCTGCAGCAGCTCCGCAGCACCGACGTGACGCTGCGGAGCGACGCCGCGCATGCCCTCGGCAAGCTTGGGGACGAGCGCGCGGCGCCGGCGCTCGCCGAGGCGCTGCGGGACCAGGATGAATACGTGCGCAAGAGCGCCGTCATGGCGCTCCGCCGCATCGGGGGCACCGGTGCGATGGAGGCGATGCGGGCGGCGCTGGCCGATCGGTCCGAGCAGGTGTGCCTCCAGGCGGTCAAGGGGCTCGGCGAGCTGCGGGACGCCGGCGCCGTGGAGTCGCTGATCAAGGTCCTGGCGCGCCGCGAGCGGTCGCTCGTGTCCGCGGCGACGGAAGCGCTGTCCCGGATCGGGCCGGAGGCGGTGCCGCTGCTCATGGAGGCGTTCAAGGACCGGTACCTCCGGCGCCGGATTGGAACGCAGATCTGGCGGATCCTGACCGAGATGGGGCCCCGCACCGTGGAGCCGCTCCTTCAAGTCTTGAGCGACGACAACTACTACGTCCGGCTCACCGCCATGACGATCCTCGGGCGAATCGGGGATCGCCGGGTGGTCGGCCCAATTTTGAACACGTTCCTCGTCGATCCCCGGCTGCAGGAGACCGCCGTCGGCACGATTGGGCGGCTCGAAGAGCGGGGCGTGCTGGTGCTCCCTGCCGGCGATCGGGAGGCGCTCCTCCCGGCCGAAGCCGTGCAGGCGTTCTCCCATGGCGATCGCGAGGCGGTGCTGGCCGCGCTCGACGCGGCGATGGAGAATCCGAGCGGGAAGGTCCGGCGGTTCGCGCTGAAAGCCCTCTACGCGCTCTTGGGGGAGGCGTCGTTCGAGCGGCTGATCCGGTCGCTCGGGGACGAGGATCCCGACGTGAAGCGCCTCTCGATCCGCCTCCTCGGGAAACTCCGGGACAAGCGGGTGATCGAGCCGCTTGTCGATCTCCTGTTGAACGATGGGGGAGCGGTGGAAGAGGCGGTTTGGGACACGCTCAAGGTGCTGACCAACCTGCACGAGTACGAGGAGCTTCGCAAGCGCGTGGCATTCGGGAAGGCGGGCGCCACCCGTCCCGTGATCAAGACGTATAAGAAGAAGGACGTGTCTCCCGACTGGTGGCGCGACCAGGATTGATCGTCGGCTCATGACGGCCGCGCCAGCCCGTTCCGAGCGCCTCGCGTGATGCGCGTGCTCCTGACGAACGACGACGGGATCGCGTCCGCCGGACTGCTCGCGCTCGCCCGCGCGGTGAGCGAGGTCGCGGACACGTTCGTGGTGGCGCCCGACCAGGAGCGGAGCGCGGCCAGCCACGCGATCACCCTGCACAAACCCCTGCGCGCCACCCGCGCCCCACTCGCGGACACCGGCCTCACGGCATGGTCCACGAATGGGACGCCGGCCGATTGTGTCGTGCTCGGCGTCCTCGACCTGCTGGGGAGTCCGCCCGACATCGTCGTATCCGGGATCAACGTCGGCGCAAACCTGGGCATGGACCTGATCTACTCCGGCACGGTCTCGGGCGCGGTCGAGGCCGCGTTGTTCGGGATCGCGTCGCTGGCGATCTCCGTCGCCGCGTTCACGGACATCCACTGGGAGCCGGCCGCGCAGTTCGCCGCGCGCCTCGTGCAGGAGGTCACCCGGCACGGTCTGCCGCGGGACACGTTCCTGAACGTCAACGTCCCGAACCGGCCCGCGGCCGAGCTGCGGGGCGTCGAGGTGACCCGGCAGAGCGCTCGCCGCTACGTGAACCGCCTCGAGAAGCGTGCGGACCCGCGCGGACGCGACTACTACTGGCTCACCGGCGCCGCCGACGACGCGGAGCACGCGCTCGGCACGGACGCGCGGGCGGTGACCGAAGGGCGGATCTCGGTGACACCGCTCAGGCTGGACATGACCTTCGAGGAGTTGGGCACGACGATCCGGTCATGGAACCTGACCGTTCCGGGGCGGTGATGGTCGAGTTTGAGCGGGTCACCAAAACCTACCCCACAGGCGTGACGGCGCTCCGGGAGGTCACGCTCCGGATTGACCCCGGGGAGTTCGTGTTCATCGTCGGCCCGACCGGAACGGGCAAGTCCACCTTGATGAAGATGATCTACCGGGAAGAGACCCCCACCGCCGGCCGCGTGCGGGTGCTCGGCCGGGATCTGACCCGGCTGCCGGCCCGCCAGGTGCCGTTTCTCCGGCGGCAGGTCGGCGTCGTCTTCCAGGACTTCCGGCTGCTGCCCCGCAAGACGGCGCGGGAGAACGTCGCGTTCGCCCTCGCGGTGACAGGCACGCCGCCCGGAGAAGCGGATGCCCGCGCCCGGGAAGGGCTCGAGGTCGTCGGCCTCACCCCCCGGGCGGACGCGCTGCCGGGCCAGCTCTCGGCCGGGGAGCAGCAGCGGGTGAGCATCGCGCGCGCGCTGGTGCACCGGCCGCCGCTGTTGCTGGCGGACGAGCCGACCGGCAACCTCGACCCCGATACGTCGTGGGAGATCGTCCAACTCCTCTCGCAGATCAATCTGCGTGGGACCACGCTCGTGATCGCGACCCACGACAAGACGATCGTGGATATCCTCAGAAAGCGCGTCGTCGCGCTCGACGGCGGGGCCGTCATCCGGGACGAGCAGCGGGGGTTGTACGCGGGTGGCCGCTAGCGGCCGGTACTTCCTCGCCGAGGGGTTCCGGGGGTTCACGCGCAACGGCTTGATGAGCGTCGCGGCGGTGACGATCACGACGCTGACCCTCGTGGCGCTCGGCGCCACGCTCGTCGTGGCGGGGGCCCTCGGCGAGCTCACGAGCCGCCTCGAGGCGCAGCCGCGGGCAGTCGTGTACCTCCGCGACGGCCTCGCGCCCGCCGAGGTCGCCGCCGCGCGTGACCGCCTGAGCCGTTTGTCGGGGGTCACCGGCCTCGAGTTCGTGTCAAAGGACGAGGCGCTCGCACGGCTCCAGCGATCGATGGGCGGCCGGGTGGGGGTCCGTGACCTGCTGACCCGCAATCCCCTCCCCGCCTCATTCGTCGTGACGGCAGACCGCCCCGGACGCCTGCGGGCGATCGCCGCCGCCGCCGCGCGGCTGCCGCAGGTGGAGACCGTGGGCTACGGGGTGCAGGCCGTGGAGCGGCTGCTGGCCGTGACGCGCGCCGTCCGGCTGGTTGGAGCGGCCGCGGGCGGCATCCTCGCGCTCGTCGCGCTGATCACGATCGCCAGCACGATCCGTCTCACCGTGTTCGCCCGGCGGGGCGAGATCGAGGTGATGCGCCTCGTGGGCGCCACCGCGTGGTTCATCCGGTGGCCGTTTGTCGTGGAAGGCGCGATCACCGGCGCCGCCGGCGCGTGCGTGGCCGTGATCGCGGTCCTCGCCGCCTACGCGCTTGTCGTGCACGGGGCGCGCGGCGCGCTGCCGTTCCTCCCGCTCGGCGGCCCGGAGCAGGTCGCGCTGGCTGTCTCCTGGAAACTGTTGCTCTGGGGCATCGTGATCGGCGTCGTCGGCAGTCTGTTGGCCGTTCGGCGGTACGTGCGCGTGTAGGCGCCCCTGCGGGGGCAGGGGGGGACACCCGAGCGCAATGCGGTACCAGCGGACCCTGGCGGCGGTGGGCGCCGTCATCATCGTCGTCGGGGCGTATGTCGCCGGCTATCAGGCGGGGGCCGGGCGCGCGCGGGCGGGCATGAGCGGGTTCGAGCTGCTCCGCGAGGTGCGGCGCCTCGTGGACACCCGCTACGTCGACCGCCGGGCGACCGACGACCAGCTGCTCTACGGCGCCGCCCGCGGCATGCTGGACACCCTCGGGGATCCGTACAGCCGCTTCATGGACCCCGCGGCCTTCAAAGAGTTTCAGGCGGCGAGCGCGGGGACGTTCTCGGGGATCGGGATCACGATGGAGCTCGTGGGCGGCGCGGTGGTCGTGGCATCCCCGATCCCCGGAACCCCCGCCGAGCGGGCGGGACTCCTGGCCGGAGACCGGATCCTCCGGATCGATGACCGGCCGACGCGCGATATGCCGCTTCAGCGGGCGGTCGCGCTGATTCGCGGGCCGGAGGGCACCGTCGTGCACCTGACCGTCGGCCGGGCCGGACGCACAGCGCAGATCGCCGTGACCCGCGGCGTCATTCACGCGCCGAGCGTACAAGGCGAGGAGGTGCTGGACGCGGCCTCGCGGGCACGCCTCCACCGGCTTGGGGTGGCGTATCTCCGGATCCTGACGTTCGATCAGACGACGGGGCGGGAGTTTCACGATGCGCTCTGGCGGGTCGCCGGGTCGGCGCCGCGCGGGCTGATCCTGGACCTTCGGAGCAACGGGGGCGGCCTCGTGGATTCGGCGCTCCGGGTGGCGGACGAGTTCGTGCCGAGCGGGCCGATCGTCTCCACGGTCGACCGCAACGGGAAGCGCACGACGGAGTATGCCACCGGCGCCGCTCGCTACCGGCGGCCGCTCGTTGTCCTCGTCAACGAGTACACTGCGAGCGCCTCGGAGATCCTCGCCGGCGCGCTCCAGGACGATCACCTGGGCACGCTCATCGGGGTGGGAACATTCGGCAAGGGGATCGTCCAGACCGTGTTCTCCCTGCCCTACGGGGCCGGCGCGGCGATCACGACGTACCAGTACCTCACCCCGGCCGGTCGGGTGATCCATCACAAGGGACTCACCCCCGACGTCGCCGCCGGGTCCCGGCTCGAAGGACGGCCGCCCGAAGACGTCCGGCGGATTCAGGGGGCGCAACTCCAGCGGGCGATTGAGATCCTCGAACGGCGCCCGGCGCGGTCCGCGCCGTAGGCGTCCACCATCACGTGCTGACGGGGGGGTGGAAAGCAATGGCAGCGAAGGCAGTCTTGACCGCACCACGGGAAGATCCCTGGCAGGTCGCGCTCGCGCAGTTTTCGAACGCGGCCAACCACCTGTCGTTAAAGCGGGGAATCCGGGAGCTCCTCGCGCATCCCAAGCGCGAGATGACCGTCAACTTTCCGGTGAAGCTCGAGGATGGCTCGGTGCGCGTGTTCACCGGCTACCGCATCCACCACAGCACCGTGCTCGGCCCGACGAAGGGCGGTATTCGGTACCACCCCGACGTCAGCCTGAATGAGATCCGCGCGCTCGCGATGCTGATGACATGGAAGTGCGCGGTCGTCGGGCTGCCGTACGGCGGCGCCAAGGGGGGCGTGATCTGCAACCCCAAGGAGTTGTCGCAGGAGGATCTCGAGCACCTCACCCGGCGGTATGCGACCGAGATCACGATGCTGATCGGCCCGGAGAGCGACATCCCGGCGCCCGATGTCGGGACCACCCCGCAGGTCATGGCGTGGATCATGGATACCTACAGCATGCACCATGGGTACTCGGTGCCGGCGGTCGTGACGGGCAAGCCGATCGAGATCGGCGGGTCGGCCGGGCGGATCGAGGCGACGGGCCGCGGCTGTATGATCGTCGCGCGCGAAGCGGCCCGCCACGTCGGGATGCCGCTCCAGGGCGCGCGAGTCGCCGTCCAAGGGTACGGCAACGTCGGCAGCATTGCGGCGGCGCTTCTCCACGGGCAGGGGTGCCGGATTATCGCCGCGAGTGACAGCGGCGGCGGCGTATATAACGAGAAGGGGATCGATCCGGTGGACCTCGTCCGGCACAAGGAGCAGACCGGCAGCGTCGTGGGGTACCGGGGGGCCGACACGATCACCAATGACGACCTGCTCGAGCTGCCGTGCGAGATCCTCGTCCCGAGCGCCCTCGAGGGCCAGATCACCAAGGACAACGCGCCCCGGATCAAGGCCCGGATCATCGTGGAGGGCGCGAACGGTCCGACCACGACCGAGGCCGATGACATCCTCCGCGACCGCAAAATCTTCGTCGTCCCCGACATTCTGGCGAACGCCGGTGGGGTGACCGTCTCCTACTTCGAGTGGGTCCAGGATCTCCAGTCGTTCTTCTGGACGGAAGAAGAGATCAACGAGCGGTTGGAGCGGATCATGATGCGGAGTTTCCGTGAGGTGCTCACGGTCTCCCAGGAGAAGAAGGTGGACATGCGCACCGGCGCGCTCGTCCGTGCCGTCGGGCGGGTCGCCGAGGCGCTCATGACCCGGGGAATCTACCCGTAGGGGCTCAGGAATAGCGCGTGCTGCGAGCGGGTTTGCTGGCCCTCGCACGCTCGCGGCGCCTTCAGCAGGCAGCGCTGCGCACCCCGCTGCTCCGGAACGCCGCGCGGCGGTTCGTGGCGGGGGAGGCGCTCGACGACGCGCTTGCGGCGATCCGGCGGCTCAACGCTGCGGGGCTCCCGGCCACCCTGGATTTCCTCGGCGAGGGCGTCGACACGGCGGCGCGGGCGGAGGCGAGCGGGGAGGCGTACGCCCGCATTCTCGACGCCGTCCGCGCGAGCGGCGTCGAAAGCCATCTGTCCCTGAAGCTCACCCAACTGGGCCTCGACGTGGACCCGGCCCTCTGTCAGGGGATTCTCCGGCGGATCCTTGCCGAGGCCGGCGAGACCTTCGTGCGCATCGATATGGAGAGCTCGGCCTACACCGACCGGACGCTCCGCCTGTTCGAGGCGCTGTGGGCGGAGGGCTTCCGAAACGTCGGGGTGGTGATCCAGTCGTACCTGCGGCGCAGCGCGGCCGACGTCGAGCGGCTGATCGGCCTGGGAGCCCGCGTGCGCCTGGTGAAGGGCGCCTACGCCGAGCCGCCGGCGGTGGCGTTCCCGCGCAAGGCCGACGTCGACCGGAACTTCGCCCTCCTGGCCGAGCGGCTGCTCTCTCACGGCACGTACCCCGCGATCGCCACCCACGACGAGCGGCTGATCGAGCGCACGATCGCCTTCGCCTCGACCGAGGGGATTCCGCCGGACCGGTTCGAGTTCCAGATGCTGTACGGAGTCCGCCGGGACCTGCATCTCGGTCTCCGGCGGCGGGGTTTTCGGGTGCGGATCTATGTGCCGTTCGGTGAGGAGTGGTACCCGTATTTCATGCGTCGGCTCGCCGAGCGGCCGGCCAACGTCCTCTTCATCGTCCGGAGCATGCTTAAGGAGCGCCGCGTCGAGGAAGGGAACAAATGAGCCACAAGGGAACCTTCGACCCAGTCCCGAACGTAGGTTAGGTAGTACCTACAGACGCGCACACCGCAGACGTACACACACTCTCACGTATCGAGCCAAACACGTGTTTGCGTGCCTGGCTTTGCGTGTCTGAACAGCACATCGCCCGTCTCCAAGACGGTGCGCAAAAAAGAGGGGGTTGGGAGCGTATGATTCACCGGAAGATTCTGCTCGCGTTAGTCCTGTGTATGGTGGTCGCGACGGGGACGTACTTCGCGTCGCCCGTGCCGGCCGCCACGATGGGTCCCGTGACCGATTCGATGGGCGTGATGAAGATTGGCCCCGGCGAACCGGTGACCATCGCGTACTGGCTCGTCACTTCGGGCCCGAACGCCAGCCTGGGGCTCGACAGCAAGCACGGCATCGAGATCGCGATCGCCGACGCCGGAGGGAAGTTGCTGGGGCACCCGATCAAGCTGATCGGGGAAGACTCCGGCTGCAGCGCCGAGGGCGGGCAGACGGCCGCCACCAAGCTCGCCGCAAACCAGGCCGTTGTGGCCGCGATCGGCTCCAACTGCTCGAGCGAAGCCGTACCCGGCGCACCGATTCTCTGGAAGGCCGGTATCACGACGGTATCCCCGTCGGCGACCGCGCCGAAGCTCACGGATCCTGCTCGCGGCCCCGACTACGACGGGTTCATGCGCGTCGCGCATAACGACAAGGTTCAGGGCGCCGTCGCGGCGACATTCGCCACGAAGGTCCTGAAGGTCAAATCGGCCGCGACGATTCACGACGGCAGCCCGTACGCCCAGGGGCTGGCCAACGCGTTTGCCGAGAACTTCAAGAAGATGGGCGGGACGATTACCGCCCAGGAAGCGGTGCAGGTCGGCGATACCGACATGAAGCCGGTCCTCACCCGGATCTCGACGGGCAAGCCCGCCTTGATCTACTATCCGATCTTCATCGCCGAAGGCGGGTTCATCACGCGCCAGGCGAAGGAAGTGGCCGGCCTGTCGGGCACGAAGCTGATGGGCGCCGACGGCCTGCTGTCGCCGGACTTCGCGAAGGCCTCCGGAGACGCAGCGAAGGGCATGTACCTGACGAGCCCGGACCTGACGCCCGAGGCCCTCGGACCCAAGTACGGGAAGGAGTTCCTCCCCAAGTATGAGAAGCTGGTCGGCACGAAGCCGACGGCCGCGTTCCACCCGCACGCGTACGACTCCGCGAACATCATCTTCGCCGCGATCAAGAAGGTGGCGAAGTCCCAGGGTGGGTCGCTCTACATCGGGCGGAAGGCGCTCCGCGACGCCCTGTTTGCGACCAAGAACTTCAAGGGCCTGACGGGCACCCTGACGTGCAACAAATACGGGGACTGCGGCGACCCGCACATCGCCGTGTACCAGGTCGTCTCGGCCAACCCGGCCACGTGGGATCCTGGAAAAGATCCCAAGAAGGTCTATCCCGTCGGAAAGATGTAGCTAGGAGTATCACCGGCTCGTGAAGGAGTGTCGGGGATGAACCGGGGGCGGCGCACGTCTTCGGTTCATCCCCGTTCTATTGCGCGCGCGCGCAGGGAGGCCGGATGCAGCGACGCCTGATCGGGCGCCTGTCCCTGATCGACCTCTTCCTGTGGGCGTTCCGCGCGGTGGTCGTCGTGATCGTCGTCGTTGGAACGGTGGCCACACTGCGCGCGGGCCGGTACTCGGGCGCGCAGTGGATCGATTTCGTCGAGTTCGGCCTCGCGCAGGGGGGCGTCTATGCCCTCATCGCCCTCGGATACACGATGGTGTACGGCGTCCTCAACATGATCAACTTCGCGCACGGCGAGGTGTTCATGGGCGGGGCGTTCCTCACCTACTACGTGGCCGCCCCGCTCGGCGCCGCCGGGTTCCTGAACCGGTACGTGCTCGCGGGCCTGCTCGTGCTGCTGCTCGTGTCCATGGCGACGTCGATGGGCATCGCGGTGCTGGTCGAGCGCGTCGCCTACCGGCCGCTGCGCCGCGCACCCCGGCTCGTGCCGCTGATCACCGCGATCGGCGCGTCGTTCTTCCTCCAGTACACCTTCCGTGGGCTGTTCGGCTCGGGTGTCCAGGCGTACCCGGAGTTCGAGGCGCTCAAAGGGGACTGGGTGCTCGGCGGCCTGCACATCCACCGCACGCAGGCGATCGTGCTCGCGGCGGCCGTGGTGATGATGTTCGTGCTGTACGCCGTCGTGTTCCGCACCAAGACCGGGAAGGCGATGCGGGCTGTGTCGGAGGATCGCGACGCGGCGGCGCTCATGGGGATCAACGTGGACGCCATCATCGTCTTTACCTTCGCCCTCGGCGGGGCGATGGCCGGGGCCGCCGGGATCTTGTACGCGCTCGTGTATAAGCAGGTGTATTTCTTCATGGGGTTCGTCCCGGGGATTAAAGCGTTCACTGCCGCGGTGCTGGGGGGGATCGGAAACATCCCGGGCGCGATGCTCGGCGGACTCTTCCTGGGGCTGGTCGAATCGATCGGCCCCGCGCTGTTCCTGGACGGGCTGGGCATCCCCGCCCCCTACCAACTGCGGGACGTGATCGCGTTCACCATGCTCCTCATCATGCTGATCTTCCGGCCCCAGGGGATCCTCGGGGAGCGCCTTGCCACCAAGAAGGCCTAATTCCGTCCTCTCCGTCGGCCTGCTCTTCGGGGTCGTGGCGGTCTACTTGTGCCTCGTGGGTCTCGTCGAGACGTTCCGGCTCCGCTGGATCATCGCGAACGTGATCGGGCTCGGCCAGATGATGCTGTTGATCACGGCGATCGTCGCCGGATTTGTCTACGCTCGGCGGGTCGGGGGACGGACTCCCGCGGCCACCGGGGTGAGCCATGACGCCCCGGAGCGCGTCCGCGTCATGCTCGGCGGCGCGGCGGTCGGCCTCCTCGTCGGCGCCGCGCTGGTCGTGCTTCTCGTCGTCGGCAGCCGGGTTGCCCTGCGCCTCATGTTCGTGAACGCCTCGCCGACGCTCTACAGCCTGCTCACGTTCGGCTACGATCTGGGACCGGGGAGCGCCCTGCTCCTCCTGGTGGAGGGGGTCTGCGGGCTCGTCGGGACGCTCCTGTTCCTGGTCCCCTCCGGCCTGCGGCGGACGGTGCTCGGAGGCCTCGTGGCCGTCCTCATCCTCAGCGTGTTTCAGGATCTGCTGCAGCTGCTGCTCCAAAGCCCGGGGCCTCCCCAGGCGGTGCGCGGCCTCTTGTTCGGGGTCGACGGTCCGTCGTGGTCCGGCGCCGCGCTCGTGTGCGTCGTGACCTGGGCGCTCCTCGCCGCGTGGACGCGCGAGGGGGACCATGTGCGCGCCCGTCTCGCCGGCCTGCCCCCGGCCGGACGCCGGGGGTTCCGCGCGGGCGTGCTCGCCGTCGGGATTGTGGCGCTGCTGCTCATTCCGATTGCCGGCGGGCCGTTCGTCGCGCAGGTGATGGTGCTGGTCGGCCTGTACACGCTCATGGGCCTCGGCCTGAACCTGGAAGTGGGCTTCGCCGGGCTGCTCGACCTCGGCTTCGTCGCGTTCTTTGCGATCGGCGCGTACACCGTGGCGCTGCTCACGTCCCGGGGCGAGCAGGGGATTGCGCACTGGTCGTTTTGGGCCGCGGTGCCCGCCGCCGTCGTGGTGTCCCTGCTTGCGGGCGTCCTGTTCGGCATCCCGGTGCTCCGGGTGCGCGGGGACTACCTCGCGATCGCCACCCTCGGTCTCGGCGAGATCGTGCGGATCATGGTGCTCTCCGACGCCCTGCGGCCGTGGTTGGGCGGGTCGTTCGGCATCCTGGCCATTCCCCGGCCGGTGTTCTTTGGGCTGACGCTCGGTGGCCCCCAGCAACTGTACTATCTGACGCTCGTGGCCTCGGCCCTCGTCGCGTACATCGCGTGGCGCCTCCAGGACTCGCGCCTCGGGCGGGCGTGGATGGCGATCCGAGAGGATGAGGACGTGGCCCAGGCGATCGGGATCGACCTCGTGAGCACCAAGCTGCTGTCCTACGGCCTCGGCGGGGCGATGGGGGGCATGGGGGGCGCGATCTTTGCCGTGATGCTGGGATCGGTGTTCCCCCACAGCTTCAACCTCCAGATCTCGATCAACGTCCTCGTCTTGATCATCCTCGGCGGGATGGGCAGCCTGTGGGGCGTCGTCGTGGGCGCGCTGGCGCTCGTGGGCCTCCCCGAGCTCCTCCGGGAGTTCGGTGAGTACCGGTTCCTCATCTACGGGGCGGTCCTGGTCGCGATGATGTTGTACCGGCCCGAGGGGCTGGTGCCGGCGGCCGCCCAGAAACGGGAATTGCACGAGGGGACGGCCGATGAGGCCGGGACCGGCACCATCGCGGTGGCCGCGGGGAACGTGGGCGCCGCCGAGGGTCGGGGAGGCTGAGGGAGCCGGGATGCCGATTCTCGTGACCGAACAGATGACCAAACGGTTTGGCGGGCTTGTGGCGATCAACGCGCTTGACCTCGAGGTGACCGACCGCGTGATCCACAGCATCATCGGTCCCAACGGGGCGGGGAAGACAACGGTCTTCAACTGCGTGACCGGGTTCTACCGGCCCGAGGAGGGGCGCATCCTCTTCCGGGACGAGCGCGTGGACGGGCTGCTGCCCGATCAGATCGCCCGGCTCGGAATTGCCCGCACGTATCAGAACATCCGGTTGTTCGGAAACATGTCCGTCCTGGAGAACGTCCTCGTCGGCCAGCACGTCCATCTCAAGTCCACCTGGGTCGGAGCCATCTTACACACCCCAGACACCCAGCGCCACGAGCGGGACGCGCTCGACGAGTCCCGGAAGCTCCTCCGGTTCGTGGAGCTGGATCGGAAATCCGGATTCCTGGCGAAGAACCTCCCGTACGGCGACCAGCGGCGTCTCGAGATCGCGCGCGCGCTGGCGACCCGCCCCGCGCTCCTCCTGCTTGACGAGCCGGCCGCGGGCATGAACCCGCGCGAGAGCCTCGAGATGATGGCGTTTATTCGCCGGCTTCGCGACGAGCTCGGGATTACGATTCTCCTGATCGAGCACCAGATGCGTGTCGTGATGGGCATTTCCGACCGGGTGACCGTGCTCGACTATGGCACGAAGATCGCCGAGGGGACGCCGCGCGAGGTGCAAGGCGATCCGCGGGTGATCGAGGCCTATCTCGGCACCCGCCGGACGCTTCCGGCGTCGGAGCATTCGACGGCGCCCCGGCGTCTAGATCCTCCGGGCGGGTCCCCCGCGTGACGGGCCGGCCGGTGGCGCTCCTGGAGATCACCGACCTCCACGTCTACTACGGCGCGATCCATGCACTCCGGGGCGTGTCGATTTCGGTGGACGCGGGGCAGATCGTCACCCTGATCGGCGCCAACGGCGCCGGGAAGAGCACGACCCTGAACGCGATCAGCGGGCTGCATCGGCCGCGGGAGGGACACATCCGCCTCGAGGGGGAGAGCCTCACTGCGGTGCCGCCACACGAGATCGTCCTGAAGGGCGTCGTCCAGGTCCCGGAAGGGCGCCGCATCTTCGGGCGTCTGACGGTCCAGGAGAACCTCGAGATGGGCGCGTTCACGCGGACCGATCCGAAAGAGATCCAAGACGGCCTCGACCGGTCGTTCACGCTGTTTCCCCGGCTCAAGGAGCGGCGGACCCAGGTCGCTGGAACGCTGTCGGGGGGCGAGCAGCAGATGTTGGCGATCGGCCGGGCGCTCATGGCGCGACCGCGTGTCCTGCTGATGGACGAGCCGTCGATGGGGCTCGCCCCGATCCTCGTCGAACAGATCTTCGAGGCGATTCAGGACATCAACCGGCAAGGCACGACGATCCTGCTCGTCGAGCAGAACGCCTATATGGCGCTCACCATCGCCCATCGGGGGTACGTCCTGCAAACCGGCAGTATCGTGCTGGCCGGTCCCGCCGCCGATCTTCAGGCGAACGATGAGGTGAAAAAGGCCTACCTCGGGGAGTAGGCCGCGGCCGGGCTACCCGGCCGGCGAGAACGGCGCGGCCTGCGCCGCGCCCGCGCGCGGCAGCGTGAACACAAACGTGCTGCCCTCGCCGACGTGGCTCGTGACGCTGATCCGGCCGCCGTGTGCCTCGACGATGTGCTTGGCGATTGCGAGCCCGAGCCCCGTTCCCCCCGCGTCGCCCCCGCTTCGTGAGGCGCCCATGCCGGGCGCCGGCATCCGGCTCCGTGATCGCTCGACCCGGTAGAACCGGTCGAACACCCGCGGCAGGTGCTCGCCGGGAATGCCCCCGCCTGAGTCGGAGACCGAGATCACCGCGTCCCCGCCGTCGATCCCGGCCGTGACCACGACGGTGCCCCCATCGGGAGTGAACTTGATCGCGTTGTCGAGGAGGTTGGTGAGGACCTGGAGGATCCGGTCCCGGTCCGCGATGACGATATCGGACGCGATGCCGCCGGCGCGCAGCGCGATCTGGTGGCGTTCGGCCTGCGGCCGCATCCTCCCGACGGCTTCCGAGACGAGCTCGTCCAGCCGGATCGGGGCGGGCTCCATCGCGGTCGCCCGCGACTCCAGGCGAGAGAGGGCCATCAAGTCGTCCACGAGCTTCATCAGCCGGGACGCCTCGCTGTCGATGATCGCCAGGAAGCGCCGGCAGGTCCCCTCGTCGGCCATGGCGCCCCCGAGCAGCGTTTCGGCGAACCCTTTGATCGATGTGAGCGGGGTGCGGAGCTCATGCGACACGTTGGCCGTGAGCTCCCGGCGGAGCCGCTCCGCGCGGCGCAGGTCGGTTACGTCACGGACGACGGCGACGGCGCCCGCCGCTTCACCGGCCGGAGTTCGGAGCGGTGTCGCGTGGACCTCGAGGAACCGCTCGTCGGGCGCGTCAAGCGCGAGTTCTTCTTCGACGTCGGCGCCGCGGGCGCACGTGACCTCGATCCACCGGCACAGCGGGTGCGGTCCCAGGAGCTCCCCGAGCCGGCGCCCGCGGGCGTCCGGCGGGAGACCCAGGAGCTCTCCGGACGCGCGGTTGAGGAGCAGGATCGTGCCCTCGGCGTCCACGGCAACTACGGCGTCGTTCATACTGGAGATGATCGCCTCGATCTTGCTGCGCTCCTCGCTGACCGCCGCGAGCTTCTGGCGCAGTTCCTCGGCCATCGCATTGAACGTGCGGGCAAGCGCCCCGATCTCGTCCTCGGAGCGCACCGCCACACGCCCCGTCAGGTCACCGGCGGAGATGCGCCGGGCCGCCTGCGCCAGCTCGAGCACAGGCGCGGACAGCGAGCGTGCGCGCCAGGCGCCGAGGATCAGGGCAGCCATGGCGCCGAGCAGCAGCGCGGTCCCGAGCGCGATCCAGGCAGGTCTGAGCGCCCGGTCCACCCATCCACGGGGAACGCTGACCTGCACGATCCCCTGGACGGCGGTTCCGGCCGTGAGCGGGACGGCGGCAAACAGGCGGGTCTCCTTTCGCGGCGCGTCATAGCGGATCGATGTGGCGGGCCGGCCCTGGGCCGCGGCGGCGACCTCCGGAGGAACCGGTCCCGCGGTCCCGCTGTCCCACCGGCTCGACGGCAGCGGCTGGCCCGAGGGGGCACGGACCCCGATGTACACCCCCTCCCGCCAGGAGAAACCGTTGGCGAGCTCATCGAGGCGCCGCAGGCTCGTGCCTTCCGCCTGGTACGTTTGGAGCATGCGGGCGACCATCCGCGCCTGGTTGAGGATATCCCGCTGGTACGCGGACATGTAGAATCGGGTGATGGCCGGGATCAGATAGGCCGCGGCAATGGCGAGGGAGAACACGACGAGGAGCAGGTAGCTCCCCGTGAGCTTCCAGCGGAGGCTGCGTTTCATCCGGTCCCGCCGGCCGGATCCTTCTTGAACTTGTATCCGACGCCCCGCACGGTCATGATGTACGTCGGCGCGTTCGGATCATCCTCGATCTTCTCCCGGAGCCGGCTGATGTGCATGTCCACCGTTCGCGTGCTCCCGAAGTACTCGTAGCCCCAGATGTGCTCGAGCAAAAAGTCCCGCGTGAACACCTGGTTCGGGTGGCCCATCAGCAGCCGGAGCAGGTCGAACTCTTTCGTCGTCAGCTCCACCGGCCGGGTGCGGAGGCGCACCTCGTGCGTCAACGGATCCAGGATGAGCCCGCCGGCCGAGACCGGCGCGTCCTCCGGCCGCCCGGCCTCGCGGCCGGTCCGCCGCAAGATCGCGCGGACCCGGGCGACCAGCTCGCGGGGGCTGAACGGCTTCGTCACGTAGTCATCGGCGCCGAGCTCGAGCCCGAGGACGCGGTTCTGCTCGCCGTCCTTGGCCGTCAGCATCAGGATCGGGACCGAGGAGGCGCGGCGCAGCCGGCGGCACACCTCGAGACCGTCCACGTACGGCAGCATCAGGTCCAGGATGATCAAGTCGGGCGGGTGCTCGCGCGCCCTCTCGAGGGCGTCGTGCCCGTCGTAGGCGATCGAGACGTCGAACCCTTCCTGGACCAGGTTGTACCGGACGAGCTCGACGATGTGCGGCTCGTCGTCGACCACGAGGACGTGGCCACCCGCCTGGCGGTCCGGCCTGGCCGCTGTCGTCATCTCCGTGCCCCCTGCGGCGCCGCTCGGGCTTGGTTCACCCGCTCTCCGCATCCGTTCTCCGCCTCCTGCTCTTCATCCCCCCGGATCCGTGTCCAGAGGCTCGTCGTCGCCCACGTCACGCGGCTCTTCCTTACCTCCTCATCTTGGGGAAACGCCGTGCGGCAACCGTCACAATCACGTCACGGCAATGTAAACGGCGGACTACCCCAAGAACATCCGGTCGGGATCAAGCAGCCGGAGAATCTCCAACTCCCGGTCGGTGGGAGGGGAGAGCCGGGTGGGGTTCTGGGGCATCGCGAGGTCGAATCCCGTGTTGTCCCGGACCTGCTGGATCTCCACGCCCGCCTGCAGCGCGTCCAGCTGCATGCGTTTGGTCTCCGGGTGAAAGCTCAACAGGGCCAGATCGGTAATGACCCGCGTGATCTCGCCGAAGAGGAGCCCGGCCTGTCTGCGGGCGTCTCCGCCACCCAGATACCCGGGGCTCGTGAGGAAGTCCAGGCGCTCCACGAACCGGCGGCGCTCGTGAGTGGTGACGATGAGAATCTCCCGGCAGTGGGAGATGATATCGCAGGCCCCGCCGCTTCCAGGCAGGCGCACCCGAGGCCGCTCAACGGGACCGATCAGCGTGGTGTTGATGTTGCCGTACGGATCGACCTGCGCGCCCCCGAGAAACCCGTAGTGGAAGAACCCCCGCTGCGCATAGAGGAAGGTTTGCGTGATCGGGGGGAGCATCACGGCCCGACGGCCTGCGCGCATTTCGTTGGTCGAGATCGGGAGCCGCCCGGGCTGGACCTCCAGGCCGATGACCCCTCCTTCCACGACGATGGTCAGGTGGGGCGCGTGCGTGGCACGTGCCAGGGCGGAGGCCAAGAGGGGCGTGCCCACCCCTGCAAAGACGATCCGGTGGTCGGCGAGCAGCCGGCTCGCGGTCGCCGCGAGGAGTTCGGAAGCGGTGTACGGCATCTTACCGCATCAGCTCGCGGGCGGCCTGCCGCTGACGCAGGAGCCGGGAGATGCCGAACCGCTCCAGGTACGCGTCGAACGTCTCCGGACCGTACACGTAGTCCTGGAGGTACGCGCGGACGGCCTCGGTCCCCTCGGCCGTGACACGGCGGGCATAGGCTCCAATGTGGTCGAGGTCGGCTTCGTAGAGGCCGTAACACTCGTGCGGATAAGCGCCATACGGGGCCTCCACGACCGCGTCCACCGCAAAAAACGGGATCGCCGTGTGGTCGGCGTGCCGGCGGATTTCCTCAGTGTCGACGATCTCTTCAGCGGTGAGGATGACGGTGGAGGCCGCGGCCGCGATATCGGCGTCCATGTGGGGGTAGCCGTCGATCTGCGCGTTGCCGAAACAGTCGGCGCGGTGGACGTGCATGACCCCGACGTCCGGGAAGAGCGCGGGGACAAGGCACAGCTGCTCGCCGGTGAACGGACAGGCCATCGTTTTGGCGGTCGTCATCGTCAACAACTCAGACCCGAGCATCGACAGGGTGGGCAGGAACGGTACGCCCATCGCGCCCGCCCGGTACCGGAGGCCCATCGCCAGGTGGCTCCACTCTTCCTGGCGCACCCGCCCGCCTTCGACGAACTCCCGCACGACCCTCGAGAGCCCCCACGGCAGGCCGATGGCGATCCAGCTGGTGATGATTTCCCGGGTCGCCCCCGCGACCATGAACAGCTCGCCCTCGTAGCACATGAGGTTGCGCGAGAGCGTCAGATTGCTCCGCCGGTGCCGAAGGATCTCCCGGAGCGCCGCCATGGGCGTGCGCGAGTACAAACACCCGCCGATGGCCACATGGTCGCCGTCCCTGACGAGCGCCGCGGCCTGGGGGAGGGACATCCGCTTGTCGCGCGGCGACCGGTCCTTGGTTTCGAGGAGGCGCCGCGCCTCGACAAATGTCAGCCCGGTCATGCGGTTACCCCCGTCGTCCCTCGGAGGCGGGGGATGACCTCCCGCGCGATGATCTCGAGCTGGTCCGGGCGATACTCGTAGGGCACGAGCACGATGTGCTCGACGCCGGCCGCGATGTGACGGGCCAGCTGCTCGACGCACTGGTCCGGGGTCCCGCGGATCGCGCTGTCCGGGGTGGATTCGCTCCAGGGCGCCACGTCGAAGTACCGGCCGATGAACTCCCGGATTCCGCGATCCGCCTCCTCGAACGTCCCGGCGACGTAGATGGGGAGCTGGCTCACGTTGCGGAGCTCCGCGGGATCGCGGCCCAGCTCCCGGGCGAACCTGTGCAGCTTGCCCCAGGTCTTCCGGAAGCTCTCCGCCGTATAGAAGTAGGTCATCCAGCCATCCGCGTAGCGGACGACCCGGCGGAGGACGGCATCGACATAGCCGCCGATCAGGATCGGCGGCCGCGGCCGCTGGACCGGCCTGGGCAGCATCACCGCGCCCTTGAAGACATGCCCGTCGACCGTGCCCTCCACCTGTGATTCCGTCCAGAATCTCTTGACGATGTCCAGGTTTCGCACGAAGATCTTGCCCCGCTCGTCGAACGGCACGCCGCAGGCCTCGAACTCCCGCGCGTACCACCCGGCCGCGAATCCCAGCACGAGCCGCCCCTTCGACAGGTGGTCGATGCTCGCGAGGACTTTGGCCAGGACCACCGGATTCCGCAGCGGGAGGACGCACACGCCGGTCCCGAGCTTCAACTGGCGGGTTCGCATCGCGAGCGCCGCGAGCGTCGAGAGCGCCTCGAGAAAGGGGAAGGGCCGCTTCGTGCCCAGGAGGATGTGATCCCAGACCCAGGCGGAGTGATATCCCAGGGTCTCCGCCCGGGTCGCGTAGTCCACGATATCGTCGATGCTCGGCTCGTCCGGGTAGGCGGTGAAGTTCTTGAGCGCGACCCCGAACTGCACCTCACGTCCGGCCATGTGACGCACCTCCTACGCCGCGCCTTCCGGCTTCTCCTGGCGCGCTGCCTCCAGGGCCTCGTAGAGCCGTTCCGGTGTCAATGGGAGCTCCTCAAGCCGGACGCCGACGGCGTCTCGAATCGCGCTTGCCACCGCCGGCAGGGGCGGTCCGGTCGGAGGCTCCCCGATCCCGCGCGCGTTGAATGGGCCCTTGCCCTCGCCGGATTCGAGGACGACGGCCCGGACGTCGGGCACGTCCATCGCCGTGGGGATGAGGTAGCTGGCGAAGAGTGTGGTGAGGTTGACGCCGGCGTCGAGGGCGACGTGCTCCATCAGGGCCTGCCCGGCCCCCATGACGGCGCCTCCCTGGATCTGGCCCTCGACGCTCTGTGGGTTGAGGGCCCGCCCCACGTCGTGGCAGGCGACGTGCTTGAGCAGCGTCACGCCTCCCGTCTCGGTGTCGACTTCGACTTCGACGGCGTGGCACCCGAAGGTGTAGTCGGGGAACGTCTTCCCCTGTCCGGTTTCGAGGTCGACCGGAGCGGCGTGCGCGCTCTGGAATCCCGCCAGATGCGCCGTGGGAACGCTCCGGCGGGCGCACTCCGCCACGATCCGGGCGAGCGCGAGCCTCCGTTCGGGACTCCCGATCACGCTGGCGTGGTTGTCGGCGAACTGCACGTCCGCTTCGGCGGCTTCCAGCAATGCGGCGGCGACCGGGATCATGATCGCCCGGAGTTCCCGAGCCGTCCGGAGGACGGCGTTGCCCGACATGTAGAGCTGGCGCGTGGCAAACGTCCCCCCGGCGAGCGGGGTGAGGGAACTGTCGCCGATGTGCACGGTGATGCGATCTGGACGGACGCCGAGGATTTCCGCGGCGATCTGGACCAGCGACGCGGCCTGGCCGCCTCCTAAGTCGGTCACCCCGCTGCGAATCACCAGGGAGCCATCGACCTCGAACCCGATCCACGCCTGCGCGCGGTCCCGGAACCAGACCGTGCGGCCGTAGGGCTGGATGTTGCAGGCGAATCCCCGGCCCACCCGGGCGGACGGGCCCGACGGCCGGCTCCGCTCGCCCAGGGCCTCGACAGCGCGTGAGGTGATGCTCGGGAGCGCAACACTGGTTTCGAGCGCCTCGCCCGTGGGGAGGCGGTCTCCTTTCCGGAGGAAGTTCCTGGACCGGATCTCGAGCGCGGACAGACCCAACCGCTCGGCCAGGAGGTCCATCTGGGACTCGTAGGCAAAGGTCACCTGCATCGCGCCGAACCCGCGCATGGCGCTCGTGGGGACGTTGTTCGTGAACACCGCTCTGGCATCGATCTTGACGTGGGGCACGCGATACGGACCGCTGCCGGCGACCAGGGCGGCAAACAGCACCCGCGGGGAGAGGAGCGGATAGGGGCCGGCATCGGCCAGGATGGCGATCTCCTGGGCCACGAGCCGGCCGTCCTGCGTTGCGGCGGTCTTGTAGCGCATGGTGAAGGGGTGGCGCTTCGGCCGGGCGAGCAGGGATTCCTGGCGGCTCCACACCATGCGCACCGGGCGCTTCGTCTTCCAGGCGAGGAGCGCGACGTACGGCTCGACCGTCATATCTTCCTTGCCGCCGAATCCGCCGCCAACGAACGGCGCGATCACCCGCACCTTATTGTGCGGGAGATGAAGGATCTGTGCGATCTCGCGGAAATGCTCGATGACCTGTGTCGCGGCGCGGATGTTGACGACCCCGTCCCCATCCACCCAGGCGACGCCCGCTTCAGGTTCGAGGTACGCGTGGTCCACCCGCTGAGTCCTGTAGGTGCGCTCCACGATGACGTCCGCCCGGCCGAACCCGTCCTTCACGTCCCCCTGCCGCAGCTTCCAGTGGATGAGGAGATTATTCCGATCCTCGTGGACGCGCGGCGCGCCGGGCTCGAGCGCGCTGTCCGCATCGAAGACGCCCGCGAGCGGTTCATACTCCACCTTGATCGCTTCCAGGGCGGCCTGCGCCTGGGTCTCCGACTCGGCGGCGACGAGCGCGATGGGTTCTCCCTGATACCTCACGCGCTCCGCGGTCAGCACGGGGGTGGCAAAGGAGGTGAGGCCGAGGCCCGTTGGATCCTCGTGAATCACGTTTGTGGGGACGTCATGTGCCGTCAGCACGGCCGCCACGCCGGGGAGGGTGCGCGCTTCCTCCACCGTGATCCGGCGGATCCGGGCGGACGGATAGACGGCCCGGAAGATGCGCCCGACCAGCATCCCGGGGAGGCGCCAGTCGGCGGCGTAGAGCGTGGTCCCCTGGACCTTGTCGGCGACGTCGAAGCGCGGAAGGGGGGTGCCGATGATCCGGTAGGGCGAAGGCCGGAAGGCTTCGCCGGGGGATTTCCGCATCGTCAGACCGTGCTCCCGCTCGGGTCCTCGCGCATCCCGGCGGAGGCCTCGATCGCGTCGATGATGCGCGTGTAGCCCGTGCACCGGCACAGATTGCCTGCGATCGCGGCCCGGATCTCGTCGCGGGTCGGATGGGGATGGTCACGGAGAAAGGCGTGCGCGACGAGCAGCATGCCTGGGGTACAGAACCCGCACTGGGCCGCTTCGTGCGCCACGAAGGCGCGCTGCAGCGGATGGAGAGTCCCCTCGGTGCCCAACCCTTTGACCGTCGTCACCGCGCGGCCGCGCACCTGGACGCCCAGGATCAGGCACGCGTTGATGGGCGCTCCGTCGAGCAGGACCGTGCAGGTCCCGCACACGCCCTCGCCGCATCCGCACTTCGCCTCTGTCGCGCCCAGGGTGTCCCGGAGAACGGCGAGGAGCGTTTCATAGGGCGCGACCCACGCCTCAACCGGGTGCCCGTTGAGGACAAACGAAAGCCGGACGGGCTCCGGCGCGGCTGCCGCTGCGGTCTCCATCGTCCCGCCTCACACCGGCCGGCTCGGCCCGCGGCCTATGGCGTGAGCCACGACGTCCCCGCCCGTGTCCTCGCCATCGTGAGCGCACGGTATGCCATCACCCGGGCCATCGCCCGCCGGTATGCGGCTGAGGCGTGGATGTCGGACTCCGGAGAGACCTCATCGGGAACAGTGCCGGCGGCTTCCTTGATGAGGGGGTCGGTAAGGGTGCGGCCGGCGAGCAATGCCTCTGCCCGCCGCATCCGGAGCGGCTGCGGGCCGACGCCACCGACAGCCAGCGACACATGCCCGCAGCGGCCCGCGTCGTCGACATCCAGGATGGCACAGGCCGCGACAATCGCGAAATCGCCTGCGCGCCGCACGAGTTCAGCCAGTCCGTGGCCCGTGGCGGGGCCGAACACCGGCAGCCCGACCCCCGTGACCATTTCTCCAGGCGTGAGGTTCGTGGTGAGGTACCCGCAGAAGAACTCCTCGGCGGGCACCTCGCGGGTGCCTTCTGCGCGGCGGATCTCAAGGGTTGCGCCGAGCGCCACGGCGACAAGGGGCAGCTCGGCCGCGGGATCGGCGTGCGCCAGGCTGCCCCCGAGTGTGCCCCGGTGGCGCACCCGGATGTTGCCGATCAGCGATGCGGCCTCCGCAAGGATGGGGCAGCGTCTCTGGATGGTCAAAGATGTTTGGAGGGCGTGGTGCCGCACGAGGGCGCCGATCCGCAGGTGGCCGTCGGCCTCCGTGACGCCGTCGAGGCCGGGCAGGCCGTTTATGTCGACGACCACGCCGGGTTGGGCAAGGCCGAGGTTCATCAGGGGGATGAGGCTCTGCCCTCCTGCGAGGACCTTCGCCTCCGGGAGGCGCGCGAGGAGCGTCAGCGCCTCATCCACGCTCGCGGGCGCATGATAGACAAACGGGGAAGGGTACATGCGTCAGTGCTCCCGGCGTCAGGGCGCCCCGAGCCACTCCTTCAGTGGGGCGACGGTGACCCGCGCCTCTTCGAGCATGCCCCGCAACATCCGAACGGCCTCCTGCGAGGGGGCGTGGTCGCCGTGCAGGCAGATCGTGTCGACCTGGACCTCGAGTACCGCATGCTCCTCCGTGGGCAGGCGGTGCTCGCACACCGCGGCCACCGCCCGACGACACATCGCGTCAGGGTCGGTCAGCATGGCATTCGGCCGGCGCCGGCTGACCAGAGTCCCATCGGCGTTATAGCCGCGGTCCAGGAAGAACTCACGCGCGACGCGCATCCCCGCGGCCTCGGCCTGCGCGCACAGGCGGGAATGCGGGGTGGCCACAATAATGAGGCGGGGGTCGAGCCGCTTGACGGCGGCCACGACGGCGGCGGCCGCGCTGTTATCCGCCTCCGTCACATTGTACAGCGCGCCGTGGGGCTTGACGTGCTGGAGGCGCAGGCCGTAGGTCTCGACGATGCCCCGGACGGCGGCCACCTGGAAGAGGACCATGTCTTCCACCTCGCGGGCCGTCATATCCATCCTGCGCCGGCCGAAGCCGACGAGATCCGGATACCCGGGATGCGCCCCAATCGCGACGTTGTGCTGCTGCAAGAGCTCGGTGGTGCGGCGGATCGTTCCCGGATCGCTCGCGTGAAAGCCACAGGCGATGTGTGCCGATGTCAGATACGGCGCGATGTCGGGATCCCGCCCCATGGGCCAGGGGCCGAGCGATTCACCCATGTCGGCCGCGATGTCCACAAAGACCCGTGCAGATGCCATCTCGCCTGCCTCCTGCGGTCGAGGATGCGGGGTCAGTCGATGACCACGAGGCGCTTGCGAGGAGGCCTGCGCGCCTCGTCCGGCCGGGGCGCGCGTTCCCTCGCCCCGCTCGGTGCGAGGGTATGGTCATCACGGTCTTCTCCCGTGAGTTCGGTCGAGAGATAGCGCAAGCCGTTATCGTTCACCATCGTGACGATCGTCCGCAACGCAGGGTACCGGCGGGCGACCTTGAGGCATGCGACGACGTTGCACCCTGAGGAGATGCCGCAAAAAATCCCCTCCTCCCGAGCCAAGCGCTGCGCCATCGCGATCGCCTCGTCAGAGGAGACCGTCACGACGCCATCGACCCACCGGAGATCCAGCACGTCGGGGATGAAGCCGTCCCCGATCCCTTCGATCTTGTGCGACCCCCATTCCCGGCCGGACAGGATCGCGCACTCCGCCGGCTCCACGGCGAAACTCAGCACCTCCGGTCTCCGCTCTTTGAGGAACCCGCTCACCCCGGTAAGCGTTCCGCCCGTCCCCTGGGCCGCAACAAACGCGTCCACGCGGCCTTCCGTCTGCTCCCAGATCTCGGGGCCGGTGGACTGCCGGTGGGCGCGTACATTGTCTGGATTGGAGAACTGTCCCACCTCCCAGACCTCGGCTCCCCCCTGGGCCTTCAGCTGCTGCACCTTCGCCAGCACGAGGTCGACGTCGCTTTCGCTTCCCGGCGTCAGGACAAGCTCCGCCCCGTACGCCCGGATCACCTTCTGCCGCTCCTGACTCATGCCCTCGGGCATCACGATGATGACCCGGTAGCCCTTGGCGGCCCCGACCATCGCCGTCGCAATCCCGGTGTTGCCGGTCGTGCCCTCGATGAGGGTCATGCCGGGACGGAGTTCGCCGCGGCGCTCCGCTTCTTCAACGATAAAGGGGAGGATGCGATCCTTCACGCTGCCGCTGGGCCCGAAGTACTCGAGCTTGGCAAAGACGGCGGCCGGCATGTCACCGACCACCCGGCGGAGCCGTACCAGCGGCGTCAGGCCCGCGGTGTCCAAAATGCTTTCCGCGGGCCGCCGTCGACGTTCCCAACCCATCTGCCGTGATCCCTCCCTGCGCGGCATGTCGCGGCGCGGCCTCTACTGCCTGAGCGCACCCTTTCCGGTCGGCTCGACCTCGTACACGACGACGTGCAGGGGCGTGGGCTTCCAGCCGTTGCACGGGTTCCGTTCCTGGGGGCAGTTGGAGATCGCGACCAGCAGATCGATATTGGCGCGCAGGTCGAGGTAATCATCGGGCTTCGACTTCGGTTCCTGAATGCCGGTTTTACCCTCCGCGGAGATCGGCGTGTTCATGAAGACGTTGAAGGAGTAGGGGATCTCCGCGAGCGGAATGCCGTAGGGCCGGAGTGCGCGCTCAAAGTTGCTCCGGCAGTTCGGCGTCCCGCGGACTCCATAGCGGAACGCGTTGGTGTACTCGCTGCAGGACCCGCTGATCAAATCGTGCACCCCGCAGGTATCCGCCCCGATGGTCATGAGCTGGGTGGCTTTGGTGGAGCACAAGTGGTGGCCGGTCGTGAGGAACAGCGTGCCGTTGAGCAGCTGCGTGTTCTCGGGGGAGAGCTTGTCCACGAAATCGTGGAGATTGAAGCAGATGAAATCTGCGACCTGCTTGCCTTCGACGTCGATGATACGGCACACCTGCCCCGCCCGCATCGTGAACGCCGTGCCCCCGCGGGGCGGGAGCATCTCTTCGAATGCGATCATGGATGGGGTGATCTCCGAACGCGCCATGCACATCACCTCCGTCTCGGTTGATGCGGTGGGGCTGGGTCCTCGGCTTCGAGGGGCGCGCGCTGGGCTCCTGCGCGCGGAGTTCCCGGATGCGTCGCGCCCTGCCGTGCGGCCCATAGAAGGATTTGCCCCCATCGCGGAGAAGGCGTAGGGCCACCTAGGTGCCGGGCGTTCCCCACACGGAGACTTCGTCTGCCCGGCCGCGGGAGGGAGGCAGGGTATGCGGATTGTGTTCGCGGCAATCGTAATGCTCACGTTGCTGGTGCCCATCACGGCCCTCGGGGTCGGGGCGCAGAGTGCCACGGTCAAGATCGGGGTTCCTGTACCGCTCTCCGGCGGCAACGCCAAGATGGGCGACGACATTGCGAAAGCGGCCAGGATGGCCGCGGAAGAGATGAACGCCAAGGGCGGCGTCCTCAAGCGCAAGATTGAAATCGTCGCGTTTGACGACGCTTGTGACGCCCAGCAGGCCGTCACCGCAGCGCACAAGCTCATCGACGCCGGTGTCGTTGCAGTGGCGGGCGGGTACTGCTCCGGGGCCGCGATTCCCGCGAGCGCGGTGTACCATGATGCCGGGGTCGCTTTTGTGGCCGATGCGTCAAGCAATCCGAAGCTCACCGACCAGGGGTTCGGGAACGTCTTCCGGGTGATCGGCCGTGACGATCAGCAGGGGCCGTACGCGGCCGCGTTCATGATGAAGAAGCTCATGGCGAAGCGGATCGCGATCATCCACGACAACACGGTGTACGCCAAGGGGCTGGCCGACGCGACCAAGGCGGCGCTGGACGGGAAACCTGGGGTGCAGGTCGTCTTCTTCGATGCCGTCACCCCGGGCGAGAAGGACTTCTCGGCCGTGTTGACCAAGGTCAAGAGCCTCAATCCAGACGTCACGTACTACACCGGGTATTATCCCGAGGGCGGCCTGATCGCGAAGCAGTTCAAGGAGCTGGGCGTTTCCGGGAAGTTCATGGCCGGCGACGCGAATAACGACCCGACGTTCGTCAGCGAGGCGGGGACCACGTCCGAGGGCGTGTTCATCACGTCGACGCCTCTGCCCCAGGACCAGTCGACGGCAAAGGCGTTTGTCGACAGATACAAGAAGCGGTGGAATCAGGATCCGGGTCCGTACTCGGCGCTCGAGTACGATGCCGTCGGCGTCGTGGTCGACGCGATCAAGCGGGCCAAGGGCACCGACCGCGCGGCGATTGTCAAGGCCATCATGGCCACGAAGGGCTACAAGGGAGCGACGGGGGCAATCAGCTTCGACAAGAAGGGTGATCGCACCAGCGTTCTCTACATCACGTACATCATCAAGGGTGGCAAGTTCGTGCCCTACGGGGCGTTCTGAGGCTGCCCGACCGCCGGGGCCGCCCCGCGTAGGGGCGGCCCCGGGACTGTTTCCCACACCACATGGAAATCGCACTGCAGCAGATGGTCAATGGCCTGACCGTGGGGGCGTTCTACGCGCTGATCGCCCTCGGGTATACGATGGTGTACGGCATCATCCGCCTCATTAACTTCGCTCACGGCGACATCTATGCGGTCGGCGCCTTCTTTGGCCTGTCCGTCTATGGGCTGCTCGCTTTCCTGCACATCGAGAACCCGGTGCTCACGACGTTGCTGGCGCTGGTGGTCTCTATGGGATGCACCGGGCTCCTCGGGGTGCTGCTCTACCGGGTGGCCTACCGTCCCCTGCTGCATGCCCGCCTGTCGATCCTGATCTCGGCCATCGGCGTGTCGCTGACGCTCGAGTACGGCCTGTTCCTCATCTACAGCCCATCCTTTCTCGTGTACCCGCACCTGTTCGGCCGCGCCGGGCCGTCGTTGGGCAGCATCCAAATTTCCTGGTTGCAGGCGGTCATCTTCGTCTCCAGCATCGTGCTGATGACGGCCCTCTACCTGCTCGTTCACCGCACGAAGATTGGGATGGCCATGCGGGCGCTGGCGATCAACCAGGATGCCGCCCGGCTGATGGGCATCGACGTCAACCGCGTCATCGGGTTGACCTTTTTCCTCGGGTCCACGCTCGCCGCTTTCGCGGGGGTGCTGACGGGGCTGTACTATTCTCAGATCTCCTTCCTCATGGGCTTTCTCGTGGGCCTCAAGGCGTTTACGGCCGCCGTCCTCGGCGGCATCGGCAATATTCCGGGCGCCGTGCTCGGCGGGTTCCTCCTCGGCATCCTCGAGGGTCTGGCCGCCGGCTATTTCTCCAGCCGTTGGAAGGATGTCGTCGCCTTCGGAATCCTCATCATTATCCTTGTTGTGCGGCCCCGCGGCCTCCTCGGCGAACGCGTGGTCGAGCGCATGTGAAGGTTCCGACCGGTCACTCCTACTCGCCGTATTGGGTTGCGCTGACCGTCGCGGTGGTACTCGTGGCGATCGGGCTGCCCTTTTTTGGCGACGCGTATCTCATCGACGTCGGCACGCTCGTCCTCATCTACGTCATGCTGGGGTTGGGCCTCAATGTCGTGGTCGGGTACGCCGGGCTGCTCGACCTCGGGTACGCGGCGTTTTTCGCGATCGGCGCCTATGTGACCGCGCTCCTCATGGTCCGCTACCACCTCGGGTTCTGGGTCACGCTGCCGGTGGCCGCGTTCACCACGGCGCTCTCCGGCGTCATCATCGGCACGCCGACCCTCCGGATGCGCAGTGACTACCTCGCGATCGTCACCCTGGGATTCGGCGAGATCGTCCGCATCGCGGCCACGAACCTCACGTTCACCGGCGGGCCGGAGGGCGTCTACGGGATCCCCCACCCGACGATCGGTTCGCTCGTCTTGCGCTCTCCGCGGGCGATGTACTTCCTCGGAATGGCGTTTGCGCTCCTCGTCCTCGCCGGCAGCTATAACCTCGCACGTTCACGCTTGGGACGGGCCTGGCTCGCGATCCGGGAGGACGAAGCGGCCGCCCAGGCGGCCGGCATCTACCCGGTCTATTTCAAGCTGATGGCCTATGTGCTGGGGGCCGTCTTCGCCGGCGCGGCAGGATCGTTCTTCGCGGTGAAGCTCACGGCGATCAACCCGTCGAGTTTCACGTTTATTCAATCCGTCACCATTTTGATGGTCATCATCCTGGGCGGCATGGGGAGCCTGCCTGGGGTGATCCTGGGCGCCGCCGTGATCGTCATTCTGCCCGAGGCGCTCCGGGCGTTCGATCAAGTCCGGATGCTCGCGTTCGGGATCGGCCTCATCGTCTTGATGCTCTTGCGGCCGCAAGGGCTGTGGCCGAGCCGGATCGGGCAGATCGAACGGCGGGCCGTGGCCACCTCGGAGGCGAGTGCCGCGGCGGGGGTCTCGTCCGACACCCCTTCCACGACAGGGTAGCGCGAGCGTCACATGGAGAATCTATGAGCCTTGCGTCCGCCCGTTCGGCAGTGCAGACCGGCGCCATCCTCGGGGTCGAGCACCTCACCGTGCGCTTCGGCGGTTTGATTGCCGTCTCCGACGTGTCGTTTGCCGTACGGCCCCGGGAGATCCTCAGCATCATCGGCCCCAATGGGGCGGGGAAGACAACGGTATTCAACTGCATCACGGGGTTTCTGCGCCCCACGGCCGGCCGCATCACCTTCGAAGGGACGGACATTACGGGGTTCCGCCCCGATCTCGTCGTCAAGCGGGGGATCGCCCGCACCTTCCAGATGATCCGGTTGTTCTCGGACCTCGGCGTGGACGAGAACGTGATGATCGGCCTCCACGCTCGGACCCACGCGGGCGCGCTCGACTCGCTCCTGCACACGCCCCTGCACCGGCGGGAGGAGGCGTGGGCGCTCGGGGAGACGTACCGGTGGCTCGCGTTCGTCGACCTGGAAGCGCACGCGCATCAGCGGGCACAAGAGCTCGCCTACGGCAACCAGCGACGGCTGGAGATCGCCCGGGCGCTGGCCACCGCCCCTCGGCTCCTCATCCTTGACGAGCCGGCGAGCGGCATGAATCCTGCGGAGAAGGCCGGGCTCGTGCAGCTCGTCAGCCGGATCCGCGAATCCGGAATCACGGTTCTCCTCATCGAGCACGACATGAGCGTCGTCATGGGGATCAGCGACCGCATCATCGTCCTGGATCACGGGGTCCAGATCGCCGAGGGGGTCCCGGAGGAAATTCAGCGGAACCCGCGGGTGATCGAGGCGTACCTCGGCCGGGAGGACGGAGAATGAGCCTGCTCGCGGTGCGGGATCTCGTCACCGCGTACGGGAGCATCGAGGCGCTTCACGGCATCTCATTTCACGTGGAGGAGGGCGAGATCGTCGCGCTCCTGGGTGCGAACGGAGCCGGGAAGACGACGGCGCTTCGAACGATCTCCGGACTCCGGCGCCCGCGGTCCGGCGAGGTGCGCTTTGCCGGCGAGCGGATCGACACACGGCCGGCCCACGAGATTGTCCGCCTGGGGCTCACGCACGTCCCTGAAGGGCGGTGGATCTTCACCCTGATGACGGTCGAGGAGAATCTGCGGCTCGGCGCGTACGCGGAACCGCGCGTGCGCCGGGACGCCCTGGATTATGTCTTCACGCTCTTCCCTCGGCTGGCGGAACGGCGCGGCCAGGTCGCCGGCACCCTCTCGGGCGGAGAGCAGCAGATGCTGGCGATGGCGCGGGCCCTCATGACCAAGCCGCGACTGCTCCTGCTCGACGAGCCGTCGATGGGGCTGGCGCCGGTGCTGGTTCGCGTGATCTTCCAGACCATCGCTGAGATCAATCGAGAGGGGACGACGGTGCTTCTCGTCGAGCAGAATGCGAACGCCGCGCTTCGGCTGGCGCGCCGCGCCTACGTTCTGGAGAACGGCCGCATCGCGTTGGAGGGCCCGGGCGCGGAACTGGCAAAAGATGAGGCCGTCAGGCGCGCGTACCTTGGAATCGGCGCGCGCGTGAGCGCACGGGAAGGATCGCAGTAGGAGGTGTCTCATGGCACAGCCGCGGGCGCTCTACGACCGTGGTCCCGGGACGCCCCTCGACGTTGACCGCGACTTCTACGGCCGGCTCGCCCGGGAGGTAGAGACGCGGAGCTGCGTGGAGCGACACGTCGTCCCACCCCGGTCGGGGAGAGCCTGGACCGTTCCCGCCGGCCACCTGTGCCGGATCGTGGTGACCGAGGGGCCGCAGGTGGCCGACTTCAACGCCTGGAATCGGCACAACCCGCGCGAGCGTTTCTGGGCGTCCCGTACCCGGCAGCTGTACGGGACGCACGTCACGACCTTTGATCGGTTGTGGTCGTGCCTCCCGTACCTCCGGCCGATGCTGACGATCACGAACGACACCATCAACTACGGCATCGACGAGGATGGGGCCGGATGCCACGACCTGCTCGGGACGCGGTGCGATCCGTACGTGCACAAGCTGCTGAACGGAGAGGAGTTCGACTACTCCTGCCACTCGAATCTGGTGCGCGCGGTCGCGCCCTACCGCCTCACCGAGCTCGACGTCCATGACGTCCTCAATATCTTCATGGTCACCGGGCTGCGGCGAGACGGGCGATACTTTGCGAAGGCGAGCCCGGCGAAGCAGGGAGACTTCTTCGAGTTCTTCGCGGAAATGGATTTGCTCTGTGCCCTCTCCACCTGCCCGCAAGGCGACCTGTCCGTCCAGATGTGGGGTCCGGCGCGGGGCGATCCGCTGGCGACCTGCCGGCCGCTCGCGGCCGAGGTCTACCGGCCGGCGTCCGCGCTCCTGGCCGGCTGGACGCCCGCTGTTCCCGCGGACTATCGGGGCCTCCACGGACTCAGGCTCCCGGGCCCGTGACGCGTGAGTATGCAGCTGCGACGGACGATTCCTGCGCGGGAGGGGTTCGCCTTCACATTGCAGGAGGGACAGCGCTTCCGGATAACCGATTGTGAAGGGCAGCAGGTCAGCGATCTCGTCGTCTTCATGCACCAGGACCCCACGGAGCGGTTGTCTCAGGGGAACACACGAAAACTCAATAATACCTGGCTCCTGTCAACGGGACATCGGTTGTACAGTACCAAATGCCGATCCCTGCTGACCATCGTGACGGACACCGTGAGACGGCACGACCTCCAATCCTCGGCCTGCAGTCCGTATGACTACCCCATTCGCTTCGGCATCCGTGACCACCCGAGTTGCCTGGCGATCCTGGCCCGCGTGCTGGCGCCCTATGGCATCCCAGAGCACATGGTCCCCGACCCCTTTAACGTCTTCATGCACACCACGATCGATGAATCCGGAAACATCGCGGTCCATCCACCACTCTCAAAGCCGGGGGACTACATCGAGTTCGAGGCTGACGCGGACTGCCTCGTGGGGATGACCGTGTGTCCTCAGGATCAGAATGCCTGCAATGGATACCGCATTACGCCGCTCGAGCTCGTCGTCTATCGGGTGGCATGATGCGACCGGTACCGGCGCAGGTCCCAAGAAACACCCGGGGGGTGATCATCGGGGGCGGTATCACGGGCTGCAGCCTCGCCTACCATTTGACGAAACTCGGCTGGCGGGACGTGGTGCTCCTCGAACGCCATACCCTGTCCTCTGGAACGAGCTGGCACGCCGCGGGACTCGTCAGCCAGTTGCGGGCAACCCACAGCCTGACGAAGCTCGCCACCCACGCCTCTCGGCTCTATCGGCGGCTCGAAGCCGAGACGGGACGCCCGACCGGGTTCCGGGCAACCGGCGGCCTCACGATCGCCCGGTCCCGTGATCGGCTTGAAGAACTCACGCGCGGCGCCTCGATGGCGCGCGCGTGCGGCGTCCAGGCTCACCTCATGAGCCCGCAAGAGGCCCGCCGGCTGTGGCCGCTCATGCGCACGGACGATCTTGTCGGGGCCGTGTACTTTCCCGAGGACGGCGTGACGCACCCTGGAGCCACGACGCTCGCCCTCGGGGAGGGCGCCCGACAGGGTGGCGCGATCATTTGCGAAGGGGTACAGGTGACGGGGGTGTATCAGCGCAGTGGCGCCGTGACCGGCGTGGCGACGGATCATGGCGACATCACCTGCGAGATGGTGGTGAACTGCGGCGGCATGTGGGCGAGGGAGATCGGCGCGATGGCGGGCGTGACGGTTCCCCTGTGCGCGGCCGAGCATATGTATGTCCTCCTGCGGCCTGCCGAGGCCGTGAGCCCGGATCTGCCGGCCCTCCGCGATCCCGATGGGTTCATCTATTTCCGTGAGCGGGACGGGCACCTCCTGATGGGCGGCTTCGGTCCCGTGTCCAAACCCTGGGGACTACGCGGCATCCCCGACGACTTCGCGTTTGGGCGCCTGGCTCCCGACTGGGAGCAGGTTCGGCTCTTTATGGACAGCGCCCGGGTCCGTATGCCCACGGAGGACCGGGTGGAGGTGTCCGACGTCTTTAACGGCCCCGAGAGCTTTACCCCGGACACGCGCTTCATGCTCGGCGAAGCCCCGGAACTCCGGAACTTCTTTGTGGCCGCGGGGTTCAACTCGACGGGGATCGCATCCGCGCCGGGCGCGACGCAGGCCCTCGCCCGGTGGATTGTCGAGGGGGCGCCCCCGATGGATCTGTGGGACGTTGATATCCGGCGGTTCTCGAAGTTCCAAGGGAATGTGCGCTACCTCCGCGATCGTACGGTCGAATCGCTGGGGTTGCTGTACGCCACGCACTGGCCGTTCCGGCAAGTCGAAACCGGCCGACCCGTCCGCCGCTCGCCCCTTCACGACCGGCTCGCAGCGCGCGGGGCATGCTTCGGCGTCGTCTCCGGATGGGAGCGCCCAAACTGGTACGCGCCTCGGGGGGTCGAACCGAAATACGTCTACTCGTTCGGGCGCCAAAACTGGTTTCCGTACGCAGCGGAAGAGCACCGGGCCGTTCGCGAATCCGCAGGGCTGTTCGACCAATCCTCGTTTGCCAAGTTTCTCCTCCAGGGCCGCGATGCCGAGGCCACGCTCCAGCGCCTGTGTGCCAACGACATGGGGGTCCCCGTCGGGAGCGTCGTCTATACGGCGATGCTGAACGAGCGCGGCGGAATCGAGTGCGACCTCACGGTGACGCGGATCGCGGATGATCGCTTCTTCATCGTGACGGCTGCGGCCGCGGGACCGCACGACTACCACTGGATCCAGGCGCACATTCCTCCCGGCGCGCATGCCGTCCTCACGGATGTGACGTCGGCGTTTGCGGTGCTCGGGGTCATGGGCCCGGAGTCGCGGCGGCTCCTCGCCCGGTGCACCGAGGCCGACCTGTCCACGGAGGCCTTTCCATTCGCGTCGGTTCGCGAAATCGATGTCGGCTATGCCCCCGTCTGGGCGCTCCGGATCACGTATGTCGGCGAGCTCGGGTGGGAGCTCTACATTCCGACGGAGTATGCGGCGGGAGTCTACGATGTGCTGAGCGACATCGGTGCGGAGTGCGGCCTTCGCTGCGCCGGCTACCATGCCATGGATTCGCTCCGGTGCGAGAAGGGCTACCGCGCGTGGGGTCTCGACATGATCAATCAAGACACCCCCCTTGAGGCCGGACTCGGCTTCGCCGTCAAGTTCGATAAGGCACCGGCCTTTATCGGCCGCGACGCGCTCTTGCGGCAGCGTGAGCGCCCATTGAAGCGGAGACTGGTGAGCCTCACCCTCGATGATCCCGATCCCCTGGTCTTCGGCGAGGAGCCGATCTACCGGAACGGGACGCTCGCCGGGCGCATCACCTCAGGCGCGTACGGACACACCCTCGGCAGGTCCGTGGGGCTGGGCTACCTCACGCACGAGGACGGGATCACGCGCTCGTTTCTCACCTCCGGGACCTACGAAGTCGAGGTGGCATCGCGGCGCTTCGGGGCGACACTCCATCTTCAGGCCCCCTATGACTCAAGCGGGGCCCGCGTCCGGCCGTAGACCGGCCGCGGAGGGATGGGCGTTTCAGAACAGGAATCATTGACCCGCGAGCTGCTCCGCGCGCGGGGCCGGGAGGGGCGCCGGATGGAATCCATCCTTGCGTACATGGAGGCGTACGATTACGAGAACCTGTTCATCTGTCAGGACCGGTCTGTCGGATTGCGGGCGATCATTGCGATCCACGACACGACCCTCGGTCCGGCCACCGGCGGCACGCGGATGTGGACGTATCCGTCCGAGATGGCGGCCATTGAAGACGCGCTCCGGCTGGCGCGGGGCATGACCTACAAGTACGCGGCCGCGGGCGTCAATCTGGGGGGCGGGAAGTGCGTCGTCCTCGGCGACCCACGGCGAGAGAAGAGCGAGACGTTGTTTCGCGCCCTGGGGCGGTTCATCAACCGGCTCGGCGGGCTCTATATTACCGGCGAGGATGTCGGCACCACCCTGCGGGAAATGGAGTACATGCGGATGGAGACGCCGCACGTCGTGACCCTGCCCGCCTCTTGGGGAGGCGCGGGACCGATCGGCGGGGCGACGGCGGTCGGGATCGTGCAGGGCATGAAAGCCTGCGCCGGGGCTGTCTGGGGGAGTGACGCGCTCAAGGGGCGCACGGTCACTGTCCAAGGGCTGGGAGCGGTCGGGTCGGAGGTGGTGCCCCTTCTGGTCGAGGAGGGGGCGGACGTCGTGGTGACGGATATCGACCGCGCGAGGATCGAGGCGGTCACGCACCGGTTCTCCGTGGCCAGCGTACACCCGGACGACATCATCGCCCGGGAGGCCGATATCTTTTGTCCCTGCGCGCTCGGCGCCGTCATCAACGCCGAGACGATCCCGCAGTTCAGGGTCAAGATCATCTGCGGCTCCGCCAATAACCAGCTCCGTGACGAGCGTGATGGCCAGGAGATCCATGCCCGGGGCATTCTCTACGCGCCCGACTACATCGTCAACGCCGGAGGCACGATCTTCGACACCGACCGCCTCAACCCCGGGGGGTTCAACCGGGAACGCGCGATGACGAATGTCTCGCGGATCTACGAGACGATGTCGTCGCTCATCCGCATCTCCCGGCAGGAGGGGATTCCCACGTTCCGGGCGGCCGATCTGCTGGCGGAACGGCGCATCGACGCGGTGCGGAAGGCAAAGCTCGTGGCAGCGCACGGCGAGGCCCGCCTGTAGCCGGCCGGGCGCGTGTTGGCTCACGCCGCAGGCGGCGCGAATGAGCGCGAATGGGGGGAGAGGAATGCGGCTCCGTGACTGCGTGGCGGTGATCACGGGATCGAGCATGGGGATCGGAGAGGCGATCGCCTGGGCGTACGCGCGGGAAGGCGCGCGCCTCGTCATCAACTCACGCTCCCCGGAACGCGGAGAACGCGTGGCCCGCGCGCTGCGGGAGGAAGGGCACGATGCGATCGCCCTCGCCGGAGATGTGCGCGAGAAGCCGACCGCGGACCGGCTGGCGGCCGCGGCCCAGCAGCGGTGGAACCGGCTGGACGTCCTCGTGAATAACGCCGGGACATCCATGATCGGGCCGTCCGAGGCGCTGCCGGAGGATGGGTGGCGCCTGACTCTCGACACCAACCTGACGGGGGCCTTCTTTTGCGCGCAGGCCGCCGCGGGTGTCATGATCCCGCAGCGGAGAGGCGTGATCCTCAACATCGCGTCGATCCTGGGCGAGGTGGGGTTGCCGAAGCGCGCGGCGTACTGCGCCAGCAAGCACGGGCTGATTGGCCTCACGAAAGTCCTCGCCGCGGAATGGGCGCGGTACGGTATTCGCGTGGTGAGCATCGACCCGGCATACATCAAGACGCCGATGGACGAGCGGGACCAGGTGGCGGGGGACTACTCGAACGCCGATATCGAACGGCGGACCCCCGCCGGACGCTTCGGGACCGCCGAGGAAGTCGCCAAGGTCGCGACCTTCCTCGCCTCAGATGACGCCAGCTACATCACCGGATCGCGCGTGACGGTGGACGGCGGCTGGGTGGCGTATGGAGGCTGGTAGGTCCCGGCTCCCAGCGTCCGCCCCAGCCCCGCTCGCCGCCGTTCCTCAGGGCCTCACGGCCGACGACCTGCGGGCGCTCTATCGGTACATGCTCCTCCAGCGCCTGGCGGAGGACCGGATCGTCAAGCTGTATTATCAGGGCGCGGTCGTGGGCGCCTGCTTCACGGGGTACGGACATGAGGCCGTCGCGGTCGGAGCGGCCTATGCTCTCGGCCCGCAGGACGTCGCGGCGACCCTCCACCGCGATCTCGGCGCCCGGCTGGTCCTGGGCATGCCGCTCGGATACTACTTTGCGAACTTCTTGGGACGGACCGGGTCGCCGACCCGCGGCCGGGAAGGGAATCTGCACATCGGAGGTCTCGGCCCCCGCATCCTCCTGCACACCGACCACATCGGGGCCAGCATCCCTGTGGCCGCCGGGGCCGCGCTCGGCTTCACCGTCCGCCGGGAAGCCCGGGTGGCGATGGCGTTCTTTGGCGAAGGGACCCTGGCGACGGGGGAGTTCCACGAGGGCGCCAACCTGGCCGCCGTGCTGCGGCTTCCGCTCGTGCTCGTCTGCTGGAACAATCAATTCGCGTACTCGACGCCCGTCCACGGCGAGGTCGCCGGTCCGATCGTCGACCGCATGGCCGGATACGGGATGGCCTCGTGCGCGGTCGACGGGAATGACGTCCTCGCCGTCTACAACGCCGCCCGGCGCGCCGCCGGCAGGGCCCGGGAAGGGCAGGGTCCGTCCTTTCTCGAGTGTCGGACGATGCGCATGCGCGGCCACTCCGAAGCCGACGACGCCTCCTACGTGCCGAAAGCCTTGATCGACGAGTGGCGCCTGCGGGACCCCGTGGAACGCGTTGAAACGCACCTGATCGAAACGCGGGTCCTGACCGCGGAACAGGTGGAGGTCCTTCGGGCGGCCGTCCTGGTCGACGTCAACGAAGCCCAGGCGTGGGCCGAGGCCAGCCCGCCCCCGGATCCCTCCGAGATGGAGCGCGGGGTGTACTGCGAGGGCCACCCATGGCCGTGATGACCTACCTGGAGGCGATCGCCGACGGACTGCGGGAGGCGATGCGGGCGGATCCCTCCGTGATCCTCCTCGGCGAGGACGTGGCGGCGTACGGAGGGGCGTTCAAGCTGACGAAAGGGTTCCTGGAGGAGTTTGGTCCCAGCCGGGTGATCGACACGCCGATCAGTGAGGCGGGCATCGTCGGCGCGGCCGTCGGCGCGGCGCTGGTCGGTCTGCGCCCGGTCGCCGAGATGCAGTTCGCCGATTTCATCTCCAACGCGTTCAACCAGATCGTGAACGTCGCGGCCACCTCGGCCTACCGCGTCGGCGGTTGTGTTCCCCTCGTCGTTCGCGCGCCGTGCGGAGCAGGCACGCACGGCGGGCCGTTTCACTCGCAATCGGTGGAGGCGTATTTTTTTCACACGCCCGGGCTGAAGATCGTGCTCCCCGCGACGCCCGCAGATGCGAAGGGACTGCTGCTCTCGGCGATCGCGGATCCCAACCCGGTCCTCTATCTGGAGCACAAGGCCTTGTACCGGTCGCAGCGCGGCGCGGTCGGCGAAGGCCTGACCTTGGTCCCGTTGGGCAAGGGTGAGGTGCGCCGCCCCGGGCGCGACGTGAGCGTCATCACGTATGGGATGATGGTCCACCGCTGTCTCGAGGCGGCCGAGGCGGCGGCGCAGGAGGGCGTCGACGCCGAGGTGATCGATCTCCGCACCCTCCTGCCCCTCGACCTCGAGATCCTCGCGGACTCGGTCACGCGCACGAGCCGGGCGCTCATCGTCCACGAGGACCGGCTCCGCGGAGGCATCGGCGCGGAGATCGCCGCCTACGTTGGGGAGCACTTCTTCACGGCGCTGGACGCTCCGATCTGCCGCGTCGGCGCGCCCGATACGCCCGTCCCCTATGCGCCGCCCCTCGAGGCGGCGTACCTCCCGAGCGCCGACCGCATCCGCCACGCCATCGTCCATCTGGCGCGCTGGTAGCGGGTGGTGCACGGCGCGCCGCGGGAGAAACCGGTCGTTGCCGTGCTGGTCCGCGAACACGCGCAGCGGCCCCCGGGGCTCGAGCCCGTGGCGGAGGTGGCCGCGGTCCGCTATGCCGTGTCCGTCGAGGAGCTCCAGGACGCCCTCGACGACGCGGACGTCCTCCTGGCCTGGGACTTTCGATCCATGAAGCTGCGCGAGGCGTGGCCGCATGCCCGGCGCTTGCGGTGGGTCCATGTTGCCGGCGCCGGCGTCGACACGCTGTTGTTCCCCGCGCTCGCGTCGAGCCGCGTCATCCTCACGAACTCCCGAGGGGTCTTTGACCGGGCGATCGCCGAGTACGTACTCGGCCTCATGCTGGCGTTCGGCAAAGATCTTCCGGCGACGTTTGACCTCCAGCGGCGCCATGCCTGGCGGCACCGCGAGACCGCGCCACTGGCCGAGCAGACAGTGCTCGTCGTGGGGGCCGGCGGCATCGGCCGGGCGATCGCGCGGCTGGCGCGCTGTGTCGGCATGCACGTGGTGGGGGTGGCTCGGAGCGCCCGTCCGGACGACCCTGACTTCGGCCAGGTGGCGGCCGCGCGGGATCTTGGGGCCGTCGTGGGGGCGGCCGACTACGTTGTCATCGCCGCGCCCCTGACGCCCGAGACGAAGGGGATGTTCGGTGCCGCGGTGTTGGACCGGATGAAGCCGACCGCCCGCCTGATCAACGTGGGGCGGGGGCCGATCGTTGACGAGGCGGCCCTGGTCGGGGCGCTCCGCTCGAATCGGATCGCCGGCGCCGCGCTGGACGTGTTCAACGAGGAGCCGCTCCCGACGGGGCACCCATTCTGGGACCTCCCCGGCGTGATCGTCTCTCCCCATATGTCCGGCGATTTCACCGGCTGGGCGGCGGCGTTGTCGCAGCTGTTCGTGGCAAACCTCCTGCGGTGGCGGCGTGCGGAGCCCCTGCTCAACGTGGTCGATAAACGGCGGGGATATGTGCCCACATGAACGTCGGGGTCGACGTCGGCGGGACGTTCACCGACCTCATCGCCCAACCGCCGGACGGGGGGCCTCCGCGCATGCGGAAGGTGCTCACCACGCGCGATCCGTCCCAGGCGTTGCTCGAAGGACTGCGCGCGCTGCGCCGCCCCGGTGAAGACGTCGCCAGCCTGACGTTCGGCACTACGGCGGCGACGAACGCGCTGTTGGAGGGCCGGGGAGCTCGCGTGGCGCTGATCACGACGCGCGGCTTTCGCGACGTGCTCGAGATCGGCCGGCAGCAGCGGGATCACCTCTACCGGCTCGATGTGCCCGGCCGGATGCCGCCTGTGGTGCCGCGCGCGCTCCGCTTCGAGGTGGCGGAGCGAATCGATCATCGGGGGCACGTCGAGGAGCCGCTGAGTGACGTGGAGGTGCTCGGCCTCGTGGACGCGCTCCGGCGGGCAAAGGTGGAGGCCGTCGCCGTGAGCCTCCTGCACGGCTATGCCAACCCCGCGCATGAACGCCGGATTGGGGCCCTGCTGGCCCCCCACGTGCCGCACGTGAGTCTCTCCTCCGACGTCAATCCCGAATTCCGGGAGTACGAGCGCACGCATACGACGTGCGTCAACGCCCAGCTCATGCCCCTCGTGGACCGATATCTGGCCGATCTGGTGGCCGGGCTCGCGGCGGAAGGCGTGCGCGCTCCGCTGCGTCTCATGCAGTCCAGCGGCGGCATGGCGCCGCCCGGCCAGATGCGGAAGACGCCCCTCGCCATGCTCATGTCCGGGCCGGCGGGCGGGGTGACGGCCGCGCGGGCGGTCGGCGCCCGGGCCGGCGTGCTCGACGCGGTCACCCTGGACATGGGAGGGACGTCGACCGATGTCTGCCTGATCCGCGGCGGCCAGGCCGACACCGTCTCGGAGCGCCGCATCATGGGGCAGCCCGTGCGGCTGCGGTCGCTGGCCGTCGAGAGCATCGGGGCCGGGGGAGGGTCCATCGCGCGGGTCGGTCGGGGAGGAGGGTTGCGGGTGGGGCCGCGGAGCGCCGGGGCCGACCCCGGGCCCGTCTGCTACGGCCGAGGCGGCGAGCAGCCGACCGTCACCGACGCGCACGTCGTCCTGGGCTACCTCAATCCCGAGGAGACGGTCGGAGGCCTCCACCTCGATCCGGACCGAGCATGGCGAGCGATCGAGCCGCTTGCCGCTCGCTACGGCTTCACCGTGCCCGAGGGTGCGGCAGGGATCATCGAGATTGCCAACGCGGCGATGCTGCGAGCCATCCGGACCGTCACGGTGCAGCGTGGCGTTGACCCCCGCCGCTCCACTCTGATCGCCTACGGCGGGGCGGGCCCGATCCACGCCGGCCGGCTGGCACAGTTGGCGGCGATGCCTCGGGTCCTGATTCCGGCCTACTCCAGCGTCTTCTCCGCCTACGGCTGCCTGCTCGCGGACCTGCGCTATGATGAGGTGCGGACGGTCCGTGTGCAGCTCTCTCAGACCGCAGCCGATGTCTGGGAAGCGCCATTTCGTGCGATGGAAGCGGAGGTGCTGGCGCGGCTGACCGAGGAGGGCCTCTCTCCCGACCGGGTGGTCCTGCAGCGCTCCATGGACCTCCGCTATCTCGGGCAAAACTACGAACTCGAGGTGCCGGTCGCGCCGGGGCTCGATGGGCAGGAGATCCGGCGGCGGTTCTCGGAGATCCACCGCGGGCAGTATGCGTATGCCACGGAGGATCCGGTGGAGGGCGTCAACGTGCGGGTGACCGCGCTCGTGCGTTCGGGAGAGCCCGGGCTCCCGCCTGCCGGGCCCGCGCGCCCGCGCCAGCGGGGCGAACGCCGGGTGTTCTTCTATGGAACGGGCGGGGCATCGGTTCCCGTGTACTCCCGGGATGGCCTCGACGCGGGGGACGCCCTGCCGGGGCCCGCCATCGTCGAGGACGAGTGGTCCACGCTCGTAGTCTACCCGGGGCAGACCGTGCGGCGTGATGCGCTGGGCCTGCTCTGGATTGAGGGAGCGTGAGGATGGACCCGGTCACTCTGGAGGTCGTGCGCCATGCCGTCTTCTCCATCGCTGAGGAGATGCGCGTCAGCCTGATGCGGTCGGCCCGGTCGCCGGTGTTGAAGGAAGCGGGGGACCTCTCCTGTGCGCTCACCGACGCGCGAGGACGGTTGATCGCACAGGGCCGCGACATCCCGATTCACCTGGGCGTGATGGCCTTCACGGTCGAAGAGTTCCTGCGGCGCGTCCCGGCGCCGGCGCTCCGGGAGGGCGACGTCTACTTTACGAACCACCCGGAGGTGGGCGGCAACCACCTGCCTGACGTGAAAGCGATCATGCCGGTGTTCTATCACGGGCGGCTCGTGGCGTTTGCGATCAACCTGGCCCACTGGCCGGATGTGGGCGGCGCCCGCCGCGGGAGCTACGTGGCGACCGCTCTCGACCGGTACGCGGAGGGGCTGTGCATTCCGCCGGTGCCGTTGTTTGTGCGGGGGCAGCCCAACGAGGTCCTGATGGAGATGGTGCTGAGCAACGTGCGTGGCCGGGAGGAGCGGCGAGGCGATATTCTTGCCCAGTACGCCGCCAACGCCGTCGCGGCGGTGCGTCTCGGGGAGGTCTTTGACCGCTTCGGAGCGGATGTCGTGACGCGATGCATGGACCGGTTCCTCGATGAGTCGGAGACGATGATGCGCGAGGAGATCGCGAAGCTGCCGCCCGGCGAGTACACCGGCGAGGACTGGGTGGACGATGACGGTATCGGCGATGCACCGCTCAGGATCGCTGTGACCGTTCGCGCGGAGGGGGACACCCTCCACGTTGACTTCGAGGGCACCGCGCCCGAGACGGCGGGCCCGCTCAACGCGACGCGCTTTGTCACCGCGTCCGCCGTCTTCTACACGGCCCGGGCGCTGCTCGGCCCCGAGATCCCGGCCAACGCCGGGTGCTACCGCCCGCTCGCGGTTCGCATTCCCGACGGATCGCTGCTGAATCCGGGACCGGATGCCGCGCGAGTCGGCGGGAATCACGAGACATCTCAGCGGGTGGTGGATGCCCTGCTCCGGGCGCTGGCGCCGGTCCTGCCGGACCGGATCGTGGCGGGCGGTTCGGGAACCTCGGGGCTCGTGATGTTCAGCGGGCGGCGCGGTGACGGCCGGCCCTTTGTGTTGTACGAGGTCCACGGCGGGGGCGAGGGAGCGAGTGCGGGCCGGGACGGCACCAATGCCGTGCGCGTGCACATGAGCAATGTTATGAATACACCGATCGAGGTGATCGAGAGCGAGTACCCGCTCCGGGTCGAGTGCTGCGAGCTCCGCCCGGACAGCGGCGGGCGCGGCCGGCACCGGGGCGGGCTGGGGCTCCGGCGGGCCTACCGGCTCCTGGGTGAACACGGGGAACTCTCCACGATGATCGACCGGGTGCGCATCCCGCCGTGGGGGGTCTTCGGCGGCGAGGACGGGATCCCGTTCCGAGTGGTCTGCGAACGGAACGGGCGGGGCGATCCGGTGCGAGGCAAGGAGAACCGCGACCTCCGGCGGGGTGATCTTGTCATCGTGGAGAGCTGCGGCGGGGGAGGCTTCGGACCGCCTGAGGAGCGGCCGGCCGCGCTTTCTCGCGCCGACCTGTGGAATGGCTACGTCACGGACGCACCGAGGAGGGAGCCGTCGTGAAGCTCAAAGACCGGGTCGCGATCGTGACCGGCGCAGCCAAGGGCATGGGCGGAGCGATCTCCAGCGCGCTGGCGCAGGAGGGAGCCCACGTCGTGGCTGCCGCGCGCGATGCGCGCGCGCTGGAGGTCCTGGTGGAGCGGCTCCGCGGTCTGGAGCGGAGAGGGCGGCATCTGGCGGTCCCGACGGATGTGACGGTCGAGGCGCAGGTGGCGACGCTCGCTGAGCGGGCGCTCTCGGAGTTCGGCCACATCGACATCCTGGTCAATGCCGCGGGGGTCATCGGCCCCATCGAGACCCCACTCCACAAGATCGCGCCTGACGCCTGGGACCACGTGCTGGGCGTGAACTTAAAGGGCGTATTCCTCTGCTGCCGGGCGGTCGTCCCGGCGATGATCGCGCAGCGATCCGGGAGGATCGTCAACATCGCTGGAACATCCGGTCTGCGGGGGTACCGCCACCGCGCCGCCTACTCATCCTCGAAGTGGGCGGTGAGAGGCTTGACCCGCACCCTCGCCCTCGAGGTGGGTCCGTTCAATGTGAACGTCAACGCGATCTGCCCCGGCGTGGTCGAGGGCGATCGCATGACCACGATCGTCGCCGAGAAGGCCCGGGTGCGCGGCACGCCGGACCAGGACGTCTTCGACGAGTACATCCGCGAGATGGCGCTGCGCCGGTTCTCGACGGATGATGATGTGGCTCGTGCCGTGGTGTTCCTCGCCTCCGAGGACAGCCGTCAGATCACCGGGCATGATCTGGTCGTGGACGGCGGCTGGGACGTCTGACGACAGGACACGCGACCGATGCCGGCTGTCCCGTTTGAGTATCAGACCCCTGCCACCCTCGCGGAGGCGCTGGAGCTCCTCCAGCCCGGCGCCGGCGACGTCAGGCCGCTGGCCGGCGGCCAGAGCCTCGTCCCGATGCTCACGCTCCGTCTGGCGCGGCCGACCGTCGTGGTGGACCTCCACCGCCTCGATGAGCTGCGGGCGGTCCGCCGGGACAACGGGATCCTCGAGATCGGCGCCCTGGTGCGCCACCGCGCGCTGGAACGCGGCGAGGGTCTGCTGAACACCTGCCCGCTGCTTCAGGAGGCCGCCCCTTTGATCGGCAATGTGCGCGTGCGCACGCTTGGCACGATCGGCGGAAGCCTCGCTCACGCCGACCCGGCCGCCGAGCTCCCGGCGGTCGTGCAGGCCCTCGATGGGACGCTCGTCATCCGGAGTCCGCGGGGGGAGCGGACCGTCCCCGCACAGGATTTTTTCGTGGACATCCTCACCACCGCCCTCCAGCCCGGCGAATTGCTCGTCGCGGTCCGGCTGCCCATCCTGGGTCCCCGCATGGGCTCCGCCGTCGAGGAGTTCAGCCGGCGTGCCGGCGACTTTGCCATCGTGGCCGCGGTCGCGGTGGTGGAGCTGGACTCCGGCGGACGGGTCGCCCGCGCCCGTGTGGCGCTCGCCGGCGTCGGGCGGACGCCGCGACGCCTCGCCGGCGCGGAGGATGCGCTGGTGGGGGTTCAGCCGTCTGCCGAGACGTTTTGGAAAGTGCTGGCCGGCCGGCCGCTGGAGATTGCACCGGAGAGTGATGCCCATGCCTCGGCCGCATACCGGCATCACCTCGCCCGTGTGCTGACCGTGCGAGCGCTCGAGCGAGCGGCGTCGGCGGCCTCCGGGGAGGCGTCCCGGTGACAGAGCTGCGGATCGTCTTCACGCTCAATGGGGAACGGCGCGAGATCCAAGCCCCCGCCCACCGCACTCTGCTCCACGTACTCCGGGACGACCTGGGCGCCGTGGAGGTTAAAGAGGGGTGTGGCGAAGGCGTCTGTGGAACGTGCACCGTCCTCCTGGACGGAGAGCCGGTGAGCAGCTGCCTCGTGCTCGCCGGACGGGCCGCCGGGCGGGACATCATGACGCTGCGCGGGCTGGGTGACGGGGATGCGCCCCACCCGCTCCAGGAGGCGTTCGTCACGCACGGCGCCGCCCAGTGCGGGTTCTGCACGCCGGGGATGATCCTTACCGCCTACGCATTTTTACAAGAGAACCCGCAGGCCAGCCGCAGCGAGATCCGCCGGGCGATTGCCGGTAATCTGTGCCGGTGCACCGGCTACACCAAGATCGTTGACGCCATCGCGGCCGCCGGCAGGGAGGCGCCCCCGCGTGGCTAGGGGCACCGCCGTCTCGCGCATGGAGCCACTGCGCGTGGTCGGCCGCCCACTCCCGCGTCACGACGCCTGGGACAAAGCCCGGGCCAGGACGCTCTATGCCGCGGACTGGCAGATGCCCGGGATGCTGCACGGCGCCGTCCTGCGCTCGCCGTATCCGGCTGCGCGCATTGCCCGCCTCGACACGACACGCGCCGCCGCGCTGCCGGGTGTCGCGGCCGTGCTGACGGCGCAGGACGTCCCGAACAATACCCTGTGGACGGACGTCCCCGGCCAGACGAGCGCGGTGGGGCGGCTGCGCGCCAGGCTCCAGGTGCTCGCCGAGGACAGGGTCCGCTTCCAGGGAGAGCCGGTGGCGCTGGTGGCAGCCGAGACGCCCGAGGTCGCCGCGCAGGCGCTCGAGCTGATCGAGGTGGCCTACGCCGAGCAGCCGGGAGTGTTCGGTCCCGAAGAAGCGCTGCAGGCGGGGGCGCCGCGGGTGCACGAGGAGGGTAATCTCCTGGCCCGGTGGCAGGTACAGCGCGGAGACGTGGACGCGGCGCTCGGCCGAGCGCATGTCGTGGTGGACCAGACCTATCGCTGCCAGTTCGTCGACCATGCGTACCTGGAGCCCGAAGCCGGCGTCGCGTGGGTGGACGCGGACGGTGTCGTTACCATCCGCGTGTCGACCCAGGTGATCGAGCACTTCCGCGATGTCGCCGAGGTGCTGGGCCTGCCCCACAGCAAGGTGCGGGTCATCGCTCCCTACATCGGAGGCGGCTTCGGCGGCAAGGAAGATGTCACCGTTGAGGTGTTTCTGGGTCTCCTCGCCTGGCGGACGCGCCGCCCGGTGCGCATGGTGTGGTCGCGTCAGGAGTCACTCCTCGCCCGCCCGAAGCGCCACCCGTTCATTCTGCGATACCGGACCGGGGCGGCACAGGACGGCACGCTGCTCGCTCAGAAGGTCGAGGTGCTGGCGGACTCGGGCGCCTATGCCTATCTCAGCGCCCTCGTCCTGCTGTACGCGACCGTCACCGCGGCCGGGCCCTATCGGACTCCCCACGTCGCGATCGATGCCCGGGTCGCGTACACCAACAACCCGCCCACCAGCGCGATGCGGGGCTTCGGAGCGATGCAGATGGTCCTGGGGTATGAGTCGCAGATGGCCCAGGTGGCGCGCCGCCTGGGTCTGGATCCCGTCGAGCTGTGCCTGCGGAACGCGCTGCGGAAGGGAGACCGCCTGCCGATCGGCCAGGAGCTTGACACGCATGTCGCCGTCGCCGAGGCGGCGCAGCGGGCGTGGACGGCGTTGGGGCCTCGTCGGGCGCCGGCCAGGCCCTCCCACCGCATCGGTCGGGGCCTCGCGTGCAACATCCAGCCGTACGGCCGAATCGTCTGGCTGCACGACTGGGCGAGCGCGTGGGTGGGGTTCGAGACGGACGGGGGCGTGGTGATCCGCACCGGCGTCCCCGACGTGGGGGGAGGCCAGGCGTCATCCCTCTGCCAGATCGCGGCCGAGGTCCTCGGGGTGGACCCGGCCCGGATCTCCATTCACATCGCCGACAGCGCGCTGACGCCCCTGGCCGGCACCACGACTGCGACCCGTCAGCTCTACATGTCCGGAAACGCGGTGCTCCACGCGGCGACGCAACTCCGCCGGCAGATTCTGGAGGTGGCGGCACAGATGCTCGAGACTCCGGCCGACCGGGTGGACCTGCGGGAGAGCAGCGCGGTGACCACGGCCGGCCGGCGCGTCTCCCTCGCGCAGGTCATGCAGGAATGCGCCCGCCTCGGCGTGCCGCGGGACTACCTGGGGACCTATCATGCTCCGGCCGGCGATCCGGTGGATCTGGAGCGGGGAGGCGGGCGCGTGTTTCCCGATTACACGTTCGGGGCCCACGCCATCGAGGTGGAGGTGGATACCGAGACCGGCGCCGTGACCATCCTGCGACATGTGGCGTGTCACGACGTCGGCCGGGCGATCAACCCGCAGAGCGTCGAGGGGCAGATTCAGGGCGGCGCCGTGATGGGGTTGGGGTACGGGCTGATGGAGGAGGTCGTCGTCGACCGCGGCGTCAACCTGTCCACCAGCTTTGCCGCCTATCTGATTCCGACTTCGCTCGACGTGCCCGACGTCGAGTCCGTGATCATTCAGTCGGGAGAAGGCAAGGGCCCGTTCGGCGCGCGGGGCATCGGCGAGCCGCCGATCGGGCCGCCGGCTGCCGCCATCGCCAACGCGATCGAAGACGCGGTTGGTGTGCGGATCACCGAGCTGCCGATTACACCAGAGCGGGTGGCGCGCGCACTGGGATTAGTCACGGACGGCGACCGGGGATAACTTCAGCCGTCGCGCAGAGGAAGGGGTCCGGCTAAACCAAACCGAAGACGGCTGGACCTGCCACCAGAGGCGCCCAGAGCCGGACCCGGGCCCCAGGGGTCCGGGTGCACACTGAGGAGGCGCGTAGTGGAGTTGTTCACCTTTCCCCCCGCTCCCGACCCGAAGATGCCGGAGTGGCCGGGGACGCCGATCGGCGCACGCAACATCATCACCCGCACGCGGACCCGGACCGCCGTCCAGGACAAGTCGGTCGACCGGGTCGAGGGGCGGCGGGACGAGCTCGTCGCGGCCGCCGTGGAGCACATCGTGCGCCAGGCGGGCAAGGAGCCGCTCGCGCTGCACGACGTCGTCATTCACGGCGTGCGCGTGCGGGCGATCACGAACTCCGCCCACCTCGCCGAGTTTTGGGTCGCGAACTGGTACAGCCCCGACGAGTGGCGGGCGATTACGGGTCTCACGCCACCGGCGCGGCCGCAGGTGACGGTCTACGCCCTCGGCGGGGTCGCCGACCAGCAGGAGGCGGCCTACTACAGCCGCCTGACCAGCACGATCGTCTTCTTCAACACCTCCTACTACGGCCAGCTCAAGTCCTGGGTGCTGGGCGCGGTCGGGCGCGTGCTGGCGGAAGAGTGGGGGATTCACAGCATCCACGGCGCCTGCGTGGAGAAGGGTGGCCGCGGCGTCCTGTATATCGCGCCGACCGGGACGGGCAAGTCCACGTCGTCCTACGGACTGCAGGCGACGTATCCCGACACGCGGTTCCACTCCGACGACTGGGTGTACGTGCGATACACCTACGCCACCCGCGACGGCCGGAGGATCGCGCCGCTCGAGGTCACCCCGGTCCACGGCGGGCCGGTGCGCGGCGCCCGCGTCTTTCGCTGGCTCGACGAGCACCGGGGAGCGGCGGGCCAGGTCCGGGGTCTCGACCTCGGCAGCGCGGAAACGACGGTCCCGCTCACCGCGCTCGACCTGAACCAGCCGGTCGAGGCGTACGCGTACACGAGCGAGAAGATCTTCTACCTCCGGACCAACCTCGTCGAGAGCTTTCCGGTCGCCGGGCATGAGATCATGCGGTCGTCGCTCGAAAATGTCCCCGACGTGGGGGACGAGTTCCTCCGCGTGTACGGGACCAAGCTCGACGGGCTCGTCGCGGATGTCCTGGACTCGGCGCGCCACAGCGACGCCTATGCCAAGGCGGCGGAGGATTTCTTCCGCGGCATGCCGCGGGACCAGGTGCGCGGCTCGCTCGCGCGCCTGATCGCGTTCGACAACGCCCGCGCGATGCTCGACACCACCAAGCTCCTGCCGGCCGACCGCGTCGTCACCAATCCCATGGAGCCGGTTCCACTGTCGACCGTGATCCTCCTCAAGCGCGATCCGCGCGACCGGATCGTGCTCGAAGCGCTGCCGCTGGCAAAGTTCATGGGCCGCCTCCTGATCGGCGAGACCCCGGATCGCAAGCGTGAGATCGCGTACAACGCCTACCGGGCCGTGGACGACGAGGTGGAGCGGGCGTTCCTGGACCGTCTGGAGGAAGAGGTGGGGCAGGCCGGAGGGGCTCCGGAGGCGTTGTACGACGCGTTCCTCCGCCACGCGGCCGTGCCCGAGACGCTCGCGCAGGAGTTCGAGCTGTTCCGGATCCTGCACCAGGCGTGCCGGTGCTATGACTTGAACACGATCCTCGCGACCGACCCCACCGTGAGCGGGCTCAAAGAGGCGGTCGCCCGTACGATGGAGCTGATCGCCTACGCCCTCTCCCGCCGGCACGGCCCCGTGCGGTTGGCGCTCGACGGTTATCGGAACGTTCTCACCAGCGCGCCCGCATCCTAGCCACGAGGGTCCGGAGGGGCGGCGGTGCCGGAGATGATGCGCGCACTTGTCAAGCCGGCGCCGGGCCCGGGGTTCGAGATCCGGTCGGCGCCGGTCCCACGGCCGGGGCCGGGGGACGTGCTCATCAAGGTCCGCACGGGCGGCATCTGCGGCACCGACCTTCACATCGCAGAATGGGATCCGTGGGCGGCGTCCCGGATGCATCCTCCCCGGATCATCGGCCACGAGTTCTGCGGCACGGTGGTCGAGACGGCGCCGGACGTCCGCGGCGTCGCCGCCGGCGACTTCGTCGCGGGTGAGTCGCACGTGGCCGACGGCCGGTGCCGGCTCTGCCGCACCGGGCAGGCCCACATCTGCGAGCGGCTCGAGATCGTCGGTGTGGACCGGGACGGGGCGTTCGCCGAGTACGTGGTGCTGCCGGCGCAGAACGCGTGGAAGATGTCCCCGGACGTCCCGCCGGACGTTGCGGCGATCATGGACCCGTTGGGGAACGCCGTTCACACGACGCTCGCGGCCGACCTGGCGGGCTGCACCGTTCTCGTGATGGGCTGCGGCCCGATCGGCCTCTGTGCGATCCCGATTGCGCGCCGGGCCGGCGCGGCGCGGATCGTCGCCGTCGACGTCAACGACTACCGGCTCGCCCTCGCCCGCCGGATGGGCGCCGACCGGGTCGTCGATGCCCGCGACGAGCGAGATGTCCCCCGGGTCGTGCGGACGCTCACGGACGGCGTGGGCGCCGACGTCCTCCTCGAGTTCTCCGGGAGCCCGCAGGGGTTGCACGCCGGGCTCGCGGCCTTGCGCAACGGGGGGTTCGCGGCGCTGCTGGGCCTGCCCCACCAGCCCGTCCTGCTCGATCTCACCAACGACGTGATCTTCAAAGGCGTGCGGCTTCAGGGGATCTTCGGCCGGCGGCTCTGGGAGACGTGGTACCAGGCGGCCGCGTTTCTCGCCGCCGGGCTCGACATCCGTCCGGTCATCACGCACCGGTTTCCCATGGAGCGGTACCGGGAGGCGTTTGACCTGATGCGGTCGGGCGCGTGCGGGAAAGTGATCCTTTCCGTGGAGGCAGACGCGTGACCACCCCCCCGGCGCGTGGCTCCGCTGCGCTCGCCTTCCTCGACGCCGAGCTCGCCGCCCTCCGCGGGCAGGGGCTCTACCGCTGGCCCCGCGAGCTGGAGGGGGAGCAGGCGCCGGTGTGCGTGTACGATGGGCGGCGCGTGATCAACTTGTGCTCCAATAACTACCTCGGCCTGGCCAACCATCCGCGCCTGAAAGAGGCGGCGTGCCGCGCGATCGACGCGTACGGCGTCGGCTCGGGGGCGGTCCGGACGATCGCGGGAAACATGGCGATCCACCAGGCGCTCGAGCGGCGCCTGGCGGCGTTCAAGCGGACCGAGGCGACGCTGCTGTACCAGTCGGGCTTCACCGCGAACGCGGGCACGGTCTCCGCGCTCCTCGGCAAGGAGGACGTCGTCGTCAGCGACGCGCTGAACCACGCCAGCATCATCGACGGTTGCCGGCTGAGCGGGGCCGAGCGCAAGATCTATCCGCACAAGGACATCGCGGCCGCGCGCCGGTGCCTCGAAGAGGCGCGCGGGGCCCGGCGCGTCCTCCTGATCACCGACGGCGTGTTCAGCATGGACGGAGACCTGGCGCCGCTCCCCGATCTGTGCGCGCTTGCCCGGGAGTTCGGGGCGATCATGATGGTGGACGACGCCCACGCGAGCGGGGTGGTCGGCGCGGGCGGCCGGGGAACCGTGGAGCACTTCGGCGTGCACGGACAGGTGGACATCCAGGTGGGCACGCTCAGCAAAGCGTGGGCATGCCTCGGCGGATACGTGGCCGGCAGCCGGCCGCTGATCGAGTTCTTGATGCAGCGGGCGCGGCCGCTCCTGTTCAGCACCTCGCACCCGCCGTCGGTGGCGGCGACGGCGATCGCCGCGCTCGACCTGATCGCGGATCAGCCGGACCTGATCGCCCGGCTCGGGGACAACACCCGGTTCTTCAAGGCCGGCCTCCGCGAGCGGGGCTTCGACACCGGCGCGAGCGAGACGCCGATCACCCCGATCATGATCGGCGATGAGGCGCAGGCGCTGCGCTTCTCCGACCGGCTCTTCGAAGAAGGGGTGTTCGCGCTCGGCATCGCCTACCCGACGGTACCCCGCGGGAAGGCGCGCGTCCGGACGATCGTGACGGCCGGGCACACGCACGAGGATCTCTCCCGGGCGCTCGAGGTTTGCGGGACGGTAGGGAAGGAGATGGGCCTCACACACTACCAATGAATCAAATGGTCAGCGTCTTCCACCACGACGACTTCATACTGTTCCAACATCGGCATCAGGACGTTCTCCAGTTCGCCCTTCCAAAGTTCCCCTTCGTAAAACTGTGCTTTCATCGGCTCACGCGAAGGGAGATCAGGAAAGCCGCGCATAAAAAAGAAGGTGTCGGGATCTTCGACGGAAAGAAATGGACCCAAGATTTTCATCCCGATGTCTGCGTGCGCCGGAATGGACTTGGAACGGAATATCTCAAGGAACCGCGAGCGGCTGCCGGGCTTGGTTTTGTACGTTCTCATTTCTATGATCATCTTGAACACCTCCACCAGCAGACTTGCGCAACGAGCGCAGAAAATCAAGAGTGCGCTCACCATCAGAAAATTTCCATTGGCGGATTCACCACGGCCTGCGCGGTCGGTCCGCAGGCCTGTGTTATACTGAACAGTGCGATGCCGGGATTCACGCATCTTCTCACCCCCGAGGAGGCTCAGGCCCAGTTCCGCCGCGCGTACACGCCGCGGCCCCGTGGCACTGAGCGCGTTCCGCTCATGGATGCGTTCGGACGCGTACTCGCCCAGGATGCCGTCGCCCCGGAAGACCTGCCGGAGTTCGATCGCTCCACGGTAGACGGGTATGCCGTCCGCGCCGCGGACGTGGCCACCGCCTCCGACGCGGATCCCGCCGCGCTCCGGCTCATCGGAGAGGTCCAGATGGGACAGGCAGCCCCCCGCGCGGTGGGGCCCGGGGAAACCATCCGGATTCCCACGGGGGGGATGGTGCCGGACGGCGCCGACACTGTCGTCATGCTGGAGTACGTCGACGTCCGACGCGGGGACGTGTGCGCGATCCGGCGCCCGGCCCGGCCCGGCGACAACATCATCCGCCGCGCCGAGGACGTCAGCGCCGGAGAGGTCGCGCTCCACCAGGGGGTGCGTCTGCGCCCGCAGGATGTGGGACTCCTCGCGGCGATCGGGGTCGTCGAAGTGGAAGTCTACCTGCGACCCCGCGTCGCGATCCTGGCGACCGGGGATGAGATCGTGCCACCCGACCGGCACCCCGCGATCGGCCAGGTCCGGGACGTCAACTCCTTTACGCTCGCGGGACTCGTCCGGCAAGCGGGCGGGGTGCCCCGTCTGTACGGCATCGTCGAGGACGACTACGAGGTGCTCCTCCGGACGCTCGCCGATGCGCGGACGGCCTCGGACCTGGTGCTGGTGAGCGGGGGGAGCTCGGTTGGGGAGAAGGATGCGGTCGCCCGGGCGATCGGCGACCTCGGCCGGCCCGGGGTGATCGTGCACGGCGTCAGCATCAAGCCCGGAAAGCCGACGATTCTGGCGGTCGTGGACGGGACGCCGATCGTCGGGTTGCCGGGCCACCCCGTGAGCGGAATGGTGATCTTCGACGTTTTCGTGCGGGACGTGTTGCGGGGGCTCGCGGGACGGACGGCCGTCCGGGCGTTCGGGCAGGTCGTGCGCGCGACGATGGCGCGGCGGATTCCGTCGGCCGGCGTGCGGGAGGACCACATCCGGGTGTTTCTCGAGGACCGGGACGGGGCCGTGTGGGCGGTCCCCGTGCTCGGCAAGTCCGGCATCATCACCACGATGACCCGCGCCGACGGCGTGGTGGTCGTCCCGCTGGGCCGGGACCACGTGGACGAGGGGGCCCTCGTGGACGTCCACCTCTTCGACCCATGAGCCCGATCGCGCGGGCGGTTCGCCGGACCGCGGCGCCGCGGACCCGGCTCGCGCATCTGGATCGCCGCGGGCGGGCGCGAATGGTGGACGTCGGCGACAAGGCGGAAACGGTCCGGGAGGCCGTCGCGCGCGGCGCGGTCGCGATGGCGCCGGCTACGCTGCGGATGATCGCCGCCGGCGCGGCCCGCAAGGGAGATGTGCTCGCGATCGCCCAGGTCGCGGCGATCGCCGCCGCCAAACGCACGTGGGAGTTGATTCCGCTCTGCCATCAGATTCCGCTGACCGGGATCTCGGTGGACCTGGTGGCGGATTCCCGGCGCTCGCGGGTGCGGATCGAGGCGCGGGTGCGCACCGTGGGCCGGACGGGCGCGGAGATGGAGGCCTTGGTGGCCGTGGCGGTCGCCGGCCTGACCGTGTACGACATGCTGAAGGGCGTGGAGCGGGGCATGGTGATCCGCGATATGCGGCTCGTCCGGAAATCCGGGGGGAAGTCCGGGACGTACGCGCGCCCCGGGGAGCGGCGGGACCGGTGAGTCAGGCCAACCGGCTCCACGGCGTCCGCTGCGGGATCCTCACGGCGAGCGACCGGGTCAGCCGGGCGCAGGGGAAGAACGAGAGCGGCGCGTACCTGGCGCAAACCCTGGCGGCCGAGGGCGCCGAGGTGCTCGCTCACGTCGTGGTGCCCGACGACATCGACACGATCGCCCGGACACTCGCGGACATGGCGGATACGTTGCGCGTGGATCTGGTCCTCACCACCGGTGGCAGCGGCGTGGCCCCTCGCGATGTGACCCCCGAAGCGACGCTGCGCGTCATCGAGCGGCAGGTGCCGGGGATTCCCGAGGCCGCGCGGAGCGCCACCGCGGCGCGCGCCCCGCTCGCGGTGCTGTCCCGGGCCGTCGCCGGAATCCGCGGCCGCACCCTGATCATCAACCTGCCGGGCAGCCCCCGGGCCGTCCGGGAGTGGATGGAGGTCATCCTGCCGCTCCTCCGCCACGCGATCGAGTTGCTGCAAGAGCGCCAGCTCGAGTGGGGACGCGAGCACCGGCCCTAGGAACCCGATCTACCTGCCTTGACACTCGCGCGCGACGCCCAGTACACTCGGGCAAGCCCAGGTCTCCCAGGAGCCGTTCGGACACAACCGACCATGCCGCTGCTGTCGATCACGGATCTCACGAAGTTTTTTGGCGACGTCCAGGTGCTCGCCGGCGTGTCCTTTGCGCTCGAGCCGGGAGAAAAGGTGGGTCTCGTCGGGCGCAACGGGGCCGGGAAGACCACGGTGCTGCGGCTCCTCGCCGGGCTCGACCTGCCCGATCGCGGAACGGTGACCGTCCGCACGGGGGCGGTCATCGGCTATCTCCCCCAGGTGCCGGAGGTCGAGCCGGGCCACACGCTCTGGGACGAGGCGGCGCGGGCGTTTGCCGGGCTTCGCGCGGTCGAGCAGAAGCTCGCCCAGGCCGAGGCGCAGATGGCATCGCCTGACGTGCATGGCGACGACGTCCGCCTCGCGGCCGCGCTTGACGAGTACGGCCGGCTGCGCGACCGGTTCGAGCGGGCGGGCGGTTTCTCGTACGAGGCGGAGATTCGCCGCACCCTGGCCGGCCTCGGGTTCGGCGAAGACCAGTTCGGCCAGTCCCTCGCCTCGATGAGTGGAGGACAGCGCTCTCGCGGCGCACTTGCGCGTCTCTTGCTTTCGTCCCCCGATCTCCTCCTCCTGGACGAGCCGACGAATCACCTCGATCTCGAAGCGCTCGAGTGGCTTCAAACGTTTCTGCAGCAGTACCGGGGCGCGGTGGTGCTCGTGAGCCACGACCGCTATCTCCTGGACGCGGTGACGTCCCGCACGCTCGAACTTGACGGTGGGCGGATCGAGGAGTATCCGGGAAACTACGCCTTCTACGTCACCGAGCGGGCCGCGCGGCGCGAGCGCCAGCAGGAGTTGTTCGAGCGCCAGCAAGAGGAGATCGAGGGGCTCAAGGCCTACATCCGCAAGTACCATGCGGGCCAGAAGAGCCGTCAGGCCAAGTCGCGTGAGAAACGGCTGGCCCGGATCGAGCCGATCGAAGCGCCTCGCGTGACCCGCAATCTGTCGTTCCGGCTCGACGCGCCGCGGCGGGCGCCGCAGACCGTGCTGCGCATCAGGAATGTCACGAAGCGGTTTGGGGAAGTGGAAATCCTGCGCCGGGTCGCGCTCGAGGTCCGGCGGGGGGAAAAGGTCGGCCTCATCGGGCCGAACGGTGCCGGCAAGACCACGCTGCTTCGGATCATTGCCGGCGTGGACGCGCCGACGGCGGGGACCGTCGAACTCGGCCCGGGCGTCCGGGTCGGCTACTTCGCGCAGCACGCCGAGGAAACCCTGGACCTCAGCCGGACGGTGCTGGACGAGGTGCTGGGCGCCCGCCGCATCAGTCCGGAGCAGGTGCGGACGTTCCTCGGCCGGTTCCTGTTCTCGGGGGAGGCCGTGTACAAGCTGGTCGGGGCGTTGAGCGGCGGGGAGCAGCGCCGGGTCGCCCTGGCGAAGATGGTGCTGGACCGCCCCGACCTGCTGCTGTTGGATGAGCCGACGACCCACCTTGACCTGCCCTCGCTCGATACCCTCGAGGGGGCGCTGCGCGCATTCCCGGGGGCGATGATCCTCGTCTCGCACGACCGCTACCTGCTCGATCACGTCGCGGGCCGGCTGCTGGTGGTGAATGAAGGAGAGATGCTCGAGGTCCGGGGTCCTTACCATATATATCGGGAGGCGCTTGCCGCCGGCCGGCCGGTCGCCCTCGACGGACGCGCCGCCGTACCATCCGGGCCGAAAGTCCCGGGTCCTGCCGCACCCGGCGTGCTGCGCGGGCCCGCCACCGCCGGTGCGTCTGGGCGGGTTGGCGCCGGGGCCGGAGATGCGGGCGGGCCGTCCCCGGCGCCGGTCCGGCGGAAGCCGGCCGCCGCCCGCGTCCCCCGCTCGACCGCGCAGCGGGGCGGGCCGACCTCGGATGAGATCGTGGCCCGCATCGGCGCACTCGAGCAGGAGCAGACCGACCTCAGCCGGCGGATGGGCGACCCCGAGTTGTACCGGGATACCGATCGCGCCCGCGAGACCGTGCAGCGGTACGAGGAAGTGAGCGCCGAACTCGCGTCTCTCTACGCCGCGCTCGAGTCGGCCGATGGATAGGGCGGCGCGGGATGCCGGGTGGTGCTTCGCGTGTGGCGCGCAGAACCCGATCGGCCTCCGGCTGCGGTTCGCGGAGGACGGAAACGGCATCCGCGCGGAGTTCACGCCGGGCCCGGAGTATCAGGGGTACGCAGGCGTCGTGCACGGCGGGATTGTGACGGCGGCGCTCGACGACGCGATGGCCAACCTGTTTCACCTGCGCGGGCGGGAAACGGTGACCGCCCGGATCGAGGTCCGGTTCCGCCGTGAAGCGCCTGTCGGCCGGCGGCTCGTCGTGACGGCGTGGATGACCGGAGAGCGGGGCAAGACGTTCAGCGCCGAGGCGGCGCTCGCGCTCCCGGACGGCACGCGGCTCGCCGATGCGCGCGGCACCTTCGTCCGGACAACCTAACGCGATGCCGGCTGTCGAGAAAGAGAGTGACGGCGTCAAGCTGATCGCGACGAACCGCCGGGCTCGCCACGAGTTCTGGATCGAGGAGACGCACGAGGCGGGGATCGCGCTCACCGGCACGGAGGTGAAATCGCTGCGAGACGGCCGGGCCAGCCTTGCCGATGCATTCGCCAGGGTCCAGGACGGTGAGGCCTGGCTCTACCACCTGCACGTCAACCCGTACGCCCAGGGAAACATTCACAATCACGATCCCCTCCGCACGCGGAAGCTCCTCCTCCACAAACGCGAGATTGTCCGGCTCGAAGCGCAGACCGCCCAGAAAGGCTACACGCTGATTCCGCTGCGGCTCTATTTCCGGCGGGGCGTCGTCAAGGTTGAGATCGGCGTCGCCCGCGGCCGGCACCTGTACGACAAGCGTGAGCGGATCGCCGAACGCGACGCCGAGCGGCGGATGGCGCGGTCGCTGGGGGCGCGCACGCCGCGCCCGCGGCGCCGTTAGCAGCCTCCGGGGGGGTGGGGG